>Ga0316192_10000696_pt1 | contig 24545 bp, 17 predicted proteins | sample MerIslwburrow_MG_FD_204931 | JGI IMG/M metagenome (GOLD analysis project Ga0316192, IMG submission 204931) | Coastal sediment microbial communities from Maine, United States - Merrow Island worm burrow | ecosystem: Environmental > Aquatic > Marine > Coastal > Sediment | place: USA: Maine...
GCGAGCCCTGCGGTGAGATATAGGTAATAACGGGAACATGCGCATCGAGTATCGCCTGGATGATTTTTCGCATGGAATGGTCCAGCCCGCCGGGCGTGTTCATTTGCAGAATGACCATAACCGCTGCCTCAGCCTCGGCATTGTCAATGCCGCGCACGATCAGTTCCTGGGTAACCGGCCCGATAGCGCCGTCGATTTCAACCAGGTAAGCCTTATTCCCCACAGTGGCTATAGCCCAGGCATACTGCACAAGTATCACAAGGGCAAGCCCCAGGACCAGGCGGGATAGATATCCAATGGGCTGCATATCGCGATTCATTCCGTGCAGGTTGCCCGTATAAGACCAGAAGTATGAACAGTATAAACAGAAAACAGGGGGCTGGGAAATCACTGAGAAAGAGCCGCAAGCAGGGGAATTCCAGGGTGGCAGTTTGAATCCATTTCACCGCCATCAACCGATCTACATGCAAGGTGAACACTGATAAACTGGCAACACACGAGTATTTGTCTCGCCAACTGTAGAATCATCTCGTGCCAGACTATGCCACAAAAACTATTCTCTATATGCACAACCGTCATCGTGCTGCTGGCCAGCATGGCGGTAGAGATTGCTGGTGCACAACAGATGCAGTCAGACGCTAACAACAATACACCTCCGGCGCCCATCGTATTGTTTTTGAGTGGCGACGTGATGCTGGGCCGGGCAATCGACCAGATACTGCCGTATCACAATGACCCGGTGCTGTACGAGGATTACATCAGGGATGCGCGTGACTACATAAGGCTCGCCGAGGATGCCAACGGGCCGATTCGCAAACCCGTCAGTTGTGACTACATCTGGGGTGATGCCCTGCAAGCGATGGACAAGCTTAACCCCGACGCAAGAATCATCAACCTTGAAACAAGCATCACGCAGCATGGTGTACCCTGGAAAAACAAATACATCCACTACCGCATGCATCCACAGAATGCGGCCTGCCTGACAGCGGCAAAAATAGATATCACCTTGCTGGCAAACAACCATGTGCTCGACTGGGGATATAGAGGGCTGGCAGAAACCCTGTCTACACTGGAGCAGACCGGCATCAAGACGGCCGGTACCGGTAGAGATATCAGGGCAGCTTCGCAGCCGGCGATTATCGACCTCAAGGACAAAGGCAGAGTAATCGTATCCGCATGGGCGCATGCAAGCAGCGGCGTGCCACCCGAGTGGGCGGCTACGAAAAACAGGCCAGGCGTGAACCGACTCGACAGCCTCAACGCAGATGCAGTGCAGCACATCAGCAATAGCATTAACGCGGTCAAACAAGCGGGCGATATTGCCGTCGTTTCGATTCACTGGGGCGGCAACTGGGGTTACGACATACCAGCCTGGCAGGTTGAGTTCGCACACCGCCTGATCGATACCACCAGTACCGATGTCGTTCATGGCCACTCATCACATCATGTCAAAGGCATTGAAGTCTATAAAGGCAAGCTGATTATCTATGGCAGCGGCGACCTGCTGAACGATTACGAAGGTATTGGTGGCCATGAAGAATACCGGGCCGATCTGTCATTGATGTATTTTCCCAGCGTGGACCCGTCGACAGGGAAACTGGTGCAGCTGCAGATGAAGCCGACACAGATCCGCCATCTCAGGATCAACAGCGCCAACGTAAACGATGCCTTATGGCTAAAGGACATGCTGAACAGGGAAGGACATGAGCTTGGTACGCGAGTAAAGCTCAATCCGGATAACAGTCTTGTTCTGGAGTGGAAATAACGATTATAAGGACGCTGTTAGTACACATGACGCCTGGAACATTCCTGATCCAGCATCAACTTGAGTCGGTCCCTCAAATCAAACATCGTGCGCTGACACTCAGGGCTGCAATAAGGTTTCAGCTGCCGAATATTATCGTCATCCAGGTCGAGCAGCGATGCCAGTACTATCAGTGTTTTTTCAGATTCTGTTTTTGCATTGCACATCAGCACGATTGTACTGACGCCTTCCACATACCGCTTTCGCGCATAGAATGCGATGTGGTCAAAATCATATTTTCTTATGCATCCAGGATTCTGGCAGGGCATGATAGCCAACCCCTCTATGTAGCATGCTTAATCTCTAAGCCGTTTAACCAGCAATCAAACTTGTTGAAATAATCCGTTTGTACTGTCGTATAAGAATCAATGCGAAGTTCATGCCATGTTTAGCTTAACCACTGATAATCAACGTCTTAGCCTTTTTTTAATCATAGAACATCTTTTAAATGTGTAAATATTTTCATACATTTTTCCAGATTTTCGACAATCCCGGATAATTGAAGATTTACAGCCAACCCTGATCGCCATCAACCTGTGGGGTGGGGGTGACCGCCGGCTCCATCAAACCAATGGCGCACTGGTAAGGTTTGTTGAACGCGCCGATGGTGAAGAGATTGCCTGTGAAAAAACGTAACATCTGAACCGGAAACACGGCTGCAGAGTGGGAGAATAATATTTAAGATCATGTGCTTACATAAAAACCAACGACCGTCCTGGCCGGATCGTGCCTGTTACACCCACGCATCGATAATCACTATGACACCCCGCTCGAAACGATGGCGGATCAGCGTGATTGCAACAGGAATGGGGCAGTCAGGTTACTGATTCCATCAAACGGAAATGCTTCACAACTGTCGCCTTCATCACATCTTTTCATAAAGCCTATGTATATAATTCAACAGCCAGAATGGGTGCAAATGCGAAATACCAGGCTTAAGAATCTCCTCTCAGCCGAATACACAATGTATAATCGAGTGTTACCAATAATTACAGCTGCGATAATATTGATTGCAGATACATAGAACACCAGGCAGCTCTGGTTTAAAGCAGAGCTGAAGAGACAGCAGCACTATGTCAAATAACGATTCTTTGATTTTTAAAATCGCCTCAGAGCCCTGGGAATTTGAGCAGATCCACGAACTGAACTACCAGACATTCGTAGACGAAATCCCCCAGCATCAACAGAATGAAGAGCAAAAGCTTGTCGACAAGTTCCACCAGGAAAATACCTATGTAATTTGCATACGCAACCGGGAAGTACTGGGCATGATAGCGCTGCGCGACAAAAGGCCGCTTTCACTGGATGAGAAACTCGAGAACCTGGAATCTTACCTGCCGCCGTTCAAAACAATACTCGAATACCGTTTGCTGGCGGTGAAGAAACAACATCGCAAAACCGCGATCTTTACCGGCATCATGAAGAAGTCTTTTGATATGGCAATCAAAGGCGACTACGACATTGCCGTTATCTCGGGGACTACGCAACAGGCACGGCTCTACAGGCACCTGGGTTACAAGCCCTTCGGCCCGCTGGTCGGCAAACAGGGCGCCCTGTACCAGCCCATGTATATCGATATTGCAGGTGCGATCGAGCTTAAAAAACAGTCACAGATCCTGAAGCCAGGCAAGGACAGGGATATGGAACTGCTGCTGTTCAACTACCTGCCTGGACCCGTGTCGATCGCCGAAGGCGTTATGGAAGCCAACTCAGCGGAGCCCAATTCGCACCGCGGCCAGCTCTTCATGGACCATTTCAATGAACTGCGCAAGACGCTCTGTGAGCGAGTAAATGCCCCGCGCGTCCAGATCATAACGGGCTCCGGTACCCTGGCCAATGATATCGTTGCGGCACAACTCAGCATCCTGGACGGTCGCGGCCTGGTGCTGGTAAACGGCGAATTTGGCAATCGACTGCGCGACCAGGCGGTTCGGGCCGGCCTGGATTTTGATGTCATCCAGGTGGACGAAGGCAAAACCTTCAGCCGTCAGGTCCTGCAGGAAAAAATCAGCCGGGAACAAAACCTTGAATGGATCTGGACGGTTCATTGCGAGACCTCTACCGGCGTATTGAATGATATCGATATGCTGCGCAGCCTGTGTAATCAGCATGGTCTGAAGTTGTGCCTGGACGGTATAAGTAGCATTGGTTCCTGTGATGTCGATTTACAGGATGTCTACCTGGCGACCGCTGTCAGCGGCAAGGGTATTGGTTCGTTGCCGGGCCTGGCAATGGTATTTTGTCGTCAGGACGTTCAGTCTGGCGACCATCAATTGCCAAGCTATTTCGACCTGGCGTATTACGAAACAAAGCAGGGTATCCCGTTTACGATTTCGTCGAATGCAATCTACGCGCTCAATGCTGCGCTGAACAACAGTGACTGGCAGACACGCTTCGCCAACGTCAGGCAATGGTCTGAAGAATTACGCACGGATTTTGAACGTATCAATCTCACGATTCTGGCCGAAGACAATTGCCGGGCGCCCCACGTCACAACGATCGTGCTGCCAAAAGCTATTTCGTCACTTGAAATGGGCAAGTTGCTGGAAGATGAAGGCATCATGGTGAGTTATCGAAGTCAATATCTGCTCGAGAAAAATCATATCCAGATCTGCTTCATGGGCGAGTGCAAGAAGCCGCCACGCATGATCACCTATTTCCTGCGTGAAGCACTGCAGCAGACATCAGCTGCTGCCAGGCCAAACGAGGCCGTGGTCGCCTGACCTGTATGACGGCTCGATAAGGAATTCACCAGCCCCTGCGCCACCTGTTCACACCGGGTCGCCGTGCAAACGGCTGCGCTTATGTTCCGTCAGCTGCGGAGTCTTCCAACTCCGCAGAATAGACATAGGAGCGAGACCGGGGTACCTCGTTGTAATCGCCCCTGGCGAACACAAGCTGCAACAGGCCGTTTACGCCTGATTCAAACGACGCTATGGAACCGCACAAATACAGGCGCCAGGCACGGACGAAACTTTCATCGAACATGTCCGCTACTTCTTCCGTGTGATCTTCGAAACGATCCAGCCAGTGGTTCAGGGTCTTTGCATAGTGCAGCCGCAGGTTCTCGACATCCCACACTGAAAAATCATGATGTTCGAAAATCTTCATCATCTCGCTCAGCGCGGGTGCATATCCACCGGGGAATATACGTCTTTCGATCCAGGAACTCATCTGTCCCGGCCTGTTTCGGCTGATGGAATGAATCAGACCGCGACCATCGGGCTTGAGACAGCGATTGATGACATCACCCAGGGTCGTGTAATTATTCACACCTACGTGTTCCAGCATCCCGACTGACACGAACACATCATATTCACCTTCGATATTGCGGTAATCGTCTTCGACGTATTCGACCCTGTCAGCCAGACCCATCTTCTCGGCCTTGTTCCTGGCAAAAGCAATCTGTTCGTGCGAAATATTGTATGCCCTGACAGACACATCGTAATGCTGCGCCATGAATCGAGCCAGTCCGCCCCAGCCGCAACCGGCTTCCACTACGGTGTCACCCGGTTTTAGCTGGAGTTTACGGCACACATGGTGCAGCTTGGCGACCTGGGCCTGTTCCAGGGTCATATCCGGGTGTGGAAAATATGCGCAGGTGTACTGCATGGCCTCGGTGTCCAGCCATTTTTGATAAAATTCATTGCTCAGGTCGTAATGGTGGTAGATATTACCCCTGGCCCGGTTCAGGGTATTGCCAATGGTGTGATGCAACAGCCCGGTGAAGAAACGCCTCAATTTATTACCGGTTCCGTAATCAGGCATGGTGCCGAATACATCAACCAGGAAGCTTGAAAGATCACCTTCAAAGCGGATGCGTCCATTACTGTACAGATCTCCAAAATGGAGTTCCGGGTCCACGATCAGCCTCAGCAGAACGGCGCGATCAGATAAAGTCACGATTGGAACATTGTGCTTGTCACCACCATAAACAGCCTGCCCATCCCACACAACGAGTGTGAATTGGGGATGACCGATCATGTGCAGGACCTGCTTGATTAACCAGTGGTCCAGCGCGGTAACATGGCCATTCAGAGGCAGCGCAGATGTATCAGCTGTATTGTGGTACCTGATACCGATTTTATTGACCTTGTTATCCTGTGACTCAATCCCCCAGGCGCGTTTTTTTCTTACCGCCGCAGAAAGAGTCGTTATTTCAGCATCCGGATTTTGTTGATTGATTTCTTTTTCTTTAGCATCCACGGTTTCATTCATGGTCGTATTTTCCGGTTGTCGAGTTGCATTCTTGTAACGATCACTTCAGTCACTCGACACGTCTACAGGTGGGTGACTGTCGATAATCCATAAAATCCACGCGAGATAAAGCTGCTGGCGCCCGTTAGCATCGAGTTACTTCAGGGGGTATCGGGTCCTGGTCAAAACCACTGGATTTGAAAATAATCTGCCAGTCGGTATTGCCGGCGTTCCTTTTCGGGTTTCCAGTCGATGTCCTTGTAAGTACCAAAGACCATGTCCCAGAAGCTGAAGGTAATGCCAAAGTTGTTGTGCCACATCTTGCCCTTGTGGTGCAGGTGATGCACGGGCTTTTTCAGCCAGAATACCAGGTCCGGATTGTCATGCTGCACCTGGTGGGCATAAGCGGCGATACAGGCATAGATAAACCCACCCATGAACCAGCCTGTTCCGGCGGCGATGGAATAGAAGAAACCAAACCACAAAAAAGGCAGGCTCGGCAGAAAATAATCGAGAAATTCACCCCACCAGCCCTGGCCCGTTCCTTCCACGTGGTGCTCCAGATGCTTCTGACCCAACACGATACGCTTATGCATCAGGCGGTGGACGACATACTCCATCAGGCTGCTGATCAACAGCGCAAGAAGCATGGCAACAATAAATACCAATATAGAGTGGCTGGCTGGATAAGTTCCCATGGCGTCATTCGCTGGTGATGGATATGTGCAGTATTTTAGGCTTTCTTGACTGAGTGATACAAGGGTCATTTGAATACACTGGTCCAGTGACCTGATGCAATATATGAGGACAGCAGCTGTCTGCCAACAGAGGCGATTGATATCGATGACATTAGCAGGCCAATATTGTTAAGGCTTTAATTAACCGGCCGTGCATTAGAAATGAAACGTGATTTGAACGACCTCCTCATTCACAAGGTCCAATACTCGTATACACGCGCGCAACCCTGCCTGTCAGCGGCACATGATGTAACGGAGTACAATGATCTATTTCGTCAGTATTCGAAGTGATGCACTCAGAATCCCGCTCTCTGAATAATCCGCGTGAAGATTCCCGCCGCCTGAAGCGGTCTTTCACCGCAGTGGCGTCTTTTACTGTCGTCCTGTGGTTAATAAAGATCGTTGAGATGATGGTTGGCGCCAATTTTGCCAGGTACGGCGTTTACCCGGGTCAGCTGGGCGGGCTAACGGGTATAATTTGGGCACCGTTGATTCATACTTCGTTCTCGCACCTGCTCGCCAACACCGCGCCCCTGCTTCTGCTCGGCACTGTGCTTTTATACGGTTATCCAAGGTCGGCAAAAATTGTGATACCCGCTGTATATTTTGGTGGCGGACTGGGTGTCTGGCTTTTTGCACGTGACGCTTTTCACGTCGGAGCGAGTGGACTGACATTCGGTTTTATGTTCTTTGTATTTACTGTTGGCGTACTTCGATGGGACAAACGTGCGACGGCACTTTCCCTGGTCGTATTTTTTCTCTATGGCGGCATGATTTGGGGCATCTTCCCGAATAAACCGGATATCTCCTTTGAGAGCCACTTTTTTGGAGCCATGATCGGCATTGCACTGGCCGTTCTGTTGAGGGACTATGACCCCTACCCACCCGAAAAACAATATAGCTGGGAAGAGGACGAAGGTATCGACCAGGAGCCTGATAAGGAACCGCCCGGCAGCGTGGAATGAAAAACACGCTTCAATAACAATAAACAGTATTAACACCATGCAACAAACCATCGTTTCGATATCGAATGTATCCAAGACCTACGCCGGCGGCTATCAGGCACTGAAGAGCCTGAGCCTTGATATCAGGCGCGGTGAAATCCTGGCACTACTCGGCCCCAACGGCGCCGGTAAAACCACCTTGATCTCGATTATCTGCGGTATCGTCAATGCAACCACCGGTTCGGTAACCGTGGATGGCCATGACATCGTCACTGACTTCCGTACGACGCGCAGCATGATCGGCCTGGTACCACAGGAGCTTACCCTGGGCTCCTTCGACAAGGTGATGCATACCCTCCTCTTCAGCCGTGGCCTGTTCGGGAAAAAACCCGACCCCGCCTACCTGGAACAGTTGCTGAAAAATCTGTCGCTGTGGGACAAGAGGAATAGTGAGATTTTGACCCTGTCAGGTGGCATGAAACGACGCGTACTCATCGGTAAAGCACTGGCGCACGAGCCGACGGTGCTGTTTCTGGACGAACCCACCGCGGGCGTCGACGTCGAGCTGCGCAAGGACATGTGGGCACTGATACGCCGCTTGCGCGAGTCCGGCGTCACCATTATTCTCACCACGCATTATATAGAAGAGGCCGAGGGAATTGCCGATCGAGTCGGCGTCATCAACAACGGTGAACTGCTGCTGGTCGATGACAAGCAAAGCATCATGCACAAGCTGGGCAAAAAACAGTTGAACATAGAACTCAAACAGTCGGTAGCTGCGGTCCCCGATGTATTGTCCGACTGGGAACTGGAACTGTCGGCTGACGGCAGTCAGCTGACCTATACCTACGATCCGCACAACCCGCGTACCGGTATTGCCGGTTTGCTGGACGCCATCAGTGAAGCGGGCCTGGCGCTAAAAGACGTTAATACCTCGCAAAGCTCACTGGAAGATATTTTTGTCAGCCTGGTTAGGGACTGTTAACACTATGCGGATACCCATCGACGGCGGCCATTTTTTTGCAGGACAAGGCGCACTGAACGCCGTGTACCTGGCGTGCACAAGCGAAAGAGCAACGCAGTCATGCGGAAAAATGGCCCCGTCCCTCCGGGTTGGCTCTCCAATGAGGCCATGCAGTGTTGCGCATCGCTTATTTGGAACAACCAAACTGCGCTCTGCGCGCCTTGCCTGGCCTCATTGGAGAGCCAACGCTGGGTATCCGCATAGTGTTAACAGGCCCTAGGGAAAAATCATGAACACCCACGCTATCAAAGTCATCTACAGGTACGAAATGCTGCGTGCCTGGGAAACGCTACTGCAAAGTTTCGCTTCGCCGGTTATTTCTACTGCGCTTTACTTCGTGGTGTTTGGCTCTGCGATTGGCTCGCGCATACAGCAAATTGAAGGCGTGCCTTACGGTACCTTCATCGTGCCCGGACTGATTATGCTGGCGCTACTTACCCACAGTATTGCCAATGCGTCGTTCGGTATATTCTTCCCCAAGTTCACCGGCACCATCTACGAAGTCATGTCCGCACCCATATCGATTTCTGAAATCCTTATCGGGTATGTAGGCGCCGCAGCAACCAAGTCGTTAATCATCGGTTTGATTATTCTTGGCACAGCTGGATTTTTTGTGCCACTTGAAATCGCACACCCGTTCTGGATGATGAGCTTTTTGGTACTCACCTGCATTACCTTCAGCCTGTTCGGTTTTATTATCGGGCTATGGGCGGACAATTTCGAAAAACTGCAGCTCATCCCGCTGCTGGTAATCACCCCGCTGGTCTTTCTCGGCGGCAGCTTTTACTCGATCGACATGCTGCCGCCCGCGTGGCAAACCGCTACCCTGTTCAACCCGGTGGTTTACCTGATCAGCGGCTTTCGCTGGAGTTTTTTTGAGGTCGCCGATGTCAGCGTAGGCTTGAGCCTGGCCATGGTACTGGTATTCCTGGCTATCTGCCTGCTGATAGTGTGGTGGATGTTCAAGACAGGGTATCGTTTGAAGCAGTAATTTGTATTAGTCAGGATTTAACCTGACAGTCAGTTTCATATTAATCCATGCTCTGACAATTTTTTGTCAGTACAGCCGAGATTGGCTATATGGAAAAGACTATGGATATTTACTCTCGCAGAGGCGCAGAGAACGCAAAGAAAGATTAACAAACCAATACATTCTTTGTAAAAAAATCACATGTCACCTCTGCGTTCTCTGCGCCTCTGCGAGAAAACAGAATGCTAAACCTCCAGCATTGACTGGTTTTTCGACTAAGCTGTAGTAACTCAGACTTGATCTGACAGTTTCTGTCAGATTTCGTATGATGCAAACCGGCCTGGTTTAGTGGTTTGTAGTATGCTTTTCTCGCAAAGGCGCCAAGCCCGCAAAGGGAAAATCATGTGACGATATTATTTCATGCAACAAAAAATACATTTCACCTTTGCGTTCTCTGCGCCTCTGCGAGAGTAAATATATATAGCTTTTTCTATGTCGCCAATCCTGGCTGTACTGACAAATAATCATAGTCTGGGTTTGAGTTAATACGACACTGGCTGTCTGATTGAATCCTGACTATTACAACTAAGTGAAACAACAACTGTTAGATTAAGTCGGAACCAGTTCAAGTAATTTGTGTTTGCGCACCACTTCTTATCCCGGCCTTTCATCCTGACTGGCCCACTGCTTCCCGCTATACACTCCTATTCACCGTAACCACACTCCTTGCAGAATTTTCCATAAACATACGTGGGCTTACTGCAATGACTACAGGTTTTAAACTGCTCGAAACCACAAAACGGACAAGCATGGGTTTCCAGCGGCAAATGTTTCCCACATCTCTGGCATGAGCCGTTTGAAATTCGTTTTTCCATCAGTTTCTCTCGGGAGAACAGTTTCTTCTGAAAGAAGTAGATCAATGCCATTGCGGCGAGAATGATAACCCCCATCAACAGGTAGTGCCAAAGCGCCACAAGTTTTAGAGATTCGAGTAACTCTATAATGTGCTTTAACAGTTTTCTCGGGATGATGTCATATAGCAATTCGATGATCTTGATTAATACGGGGATGAATACAACCACCAGCAGATGCGAAGAAACCAGTGCCTGGAACGGACGGTTTGTCGTTATGCTTCTGGTATTCCACAAGTAGAAGATCAGAACAAGCGGCAGAAGAAATACCATTTCCATACCCAGTCGCTTAACCGGATACCAGAAATTCAGCTGGCGTAAATCATCTCGAAGACTGTTTCTATCTGCTTCGGATATATTTTCAATAATGACAAAAAGATCATGAATGCGCTCATCCTGTTTAAGGGATGAATCAAGCAGCTTTCCTTTTTGCACCAACGCATCGATCGCCGCCGTTTTATCCGCCAGCTCTTTTCTAATTGATTCGATACTGGCCTGTCGCTCGCCCTGATCAGCAATCTTTTCGAGCAGCTGCGTATCGTATGCACTTTTTATACGCTCCAGCTCAGAATCCAGTTGCCCTGTTTCTTGCCGAACCCTGAGATATTCTTTCATGCTGGCGGTAAGGCCCTTATCATCCTCGATAGCCAGAAAATGCTGTGCAATAGGGGCGCATAACCGGTGCCTCTCCCGGGTTCTTTCTCTCTCATCTGGCAGGTAATAACTGCCCGTAGACGTAGAAACTATTCGTGTGAGCCGAGTGAGACGTTCTGTATCGTTCCACTCTCCTTCGATAACAATATCTCTGCAATACTGGGGAATAAACTGTTCCGGACTTGTGAGTTGCCCGGTGTGCTCAGACAGGCCATCGAATATCGATATCAGTACGAAGAGATCAAGAAAGATTAATATGGTCAGCGCAGCCTTGCCGATAGGCTGATCATCAAGCATGGAAAGATGTTGCCTGATTCTAACTGCCTTGTTTTTAATAAGTTCCAGCATATCGGGAAAGCCTCCTTGTTTAAAACCAGTGTAGCAATCTCCAGCAAAAATCAGCTTATGGAGAATTTATTACTGATGATAGGACATTGTGGAATCGATTTTCTAGAATAGATTCGGTAATTTAACGGCTGTTACCTGATCTGTTTAATTTCAGGAGCTTCTCCCAGGCTGAATCGACAGATGCCTGGACCTTGAGATCTTTATTCCGCTTCAGTGCTTCCGGTATGCTATCGGAACGAATAACACGATCCGGGTGCCCTTTAGGAAATTCAGCCTGGGCGTCAAAAAACAGAAAACCGTTAACCGGCACATCAGGTACACAGGCAGCGACTGCCTTGACCTGGTAATCGAGATCAATTAACGGATTCTTGAAGCGATAGCTTTTCCCTGCCAGCATCTGGGTCCATTGATCAATATCATCAGCACAGAATATACTGCCGGGATATTGTTTCACCAGCAGCAGGCTTATACCATCATGGCGCATTATCAGGCGATCGATGTTGAAATAATTTCCCAGGCCATCTGGAAACTGGAAGTTGGCGATCTCTTTAAGCCCCAGGCGATTGAGACGGTAACGCGTTTGAGCATTCAGCCATGCCTGTTTTATATTTCTGCGGCCCAGGTACATGACGACGGCAAGCGCCGCCAGGAACAATGCAATCAGCAATACATACTGATCCAGTAAAGAAATACCGTATTGGTTTAGATCACTTGTATTCATACAGATTTAACAGGTGCGTGTTTTTGCATGTCGCCTGTTTCACAAACGACATTTACGAAAAAAGTGATTTGGTGCATTTGAATTTCTGCGCCCTATTTTACGAAAAAAGGAATAAAAAAGGTGGTGTATTAATGATTCTCATTTGTTGACATCCCTGTTGTACTTAACCCGGTTTTTGTCCATTTATCGCTTTTGCTGAAAGACAGTACCGATAGCGAGTAATTTCGCGGCTTTCAGCGGTTACAATAGGCGTCATGTTGAATTCCCCCAATCACAATCTAACCGGCCCCGAAGCCCGATGAGCACACATCAGTACGATTTATTGATCATTGGTGCAGGCGTATCCGGCACCGCTTTGTTGTATCTTGCATCACGCTACACTGATTTAAAGCATATCGGGATTATTGATAAATATGCAGCACCTGCCCGCGTCAACTCCCTGTCGAGCAACAACAGCCAGACCCTGCACTGTGGTGACATAGAAACCAACTACACCCTTGATAAAGCTCTCAAAGTCCAGCGTGCTGCCAACATGCTGAAAAACTACGCCGTTCGACAGGCCGATTCACACCATATCATTTTCAAATACCCAAAAATGGTGCTTGGTGTCGGTGAAGACGAATGTCGTCAGCTTCGCGAACGCTTCGAGATATTCAGCCCGCATTACCCCAAGCTGAAACTACTCGACAAGAAAGCCATTGCACGTATTGAACCCGCAGTTGCGATGCAGAACGGTCGCTTTCGAGAGGATGAAATCGTCGCGCTCGGATCCACCGATGAGTACACCGCCGTTAACTATGAAGCCCTGTCTAACTCATTTGTTCGCCAGGCAAAGTCGGACGCCGGCAAGCATGTCGAACTGCATCTCGATGAATATGTAAGCCACATCAAAATTGACCACCAACGCTTTCTGGTTGAAACACGTCACACCTGTTACCAGGCACGTGCCATAGTCGTCTGCGCGGGCGGCCACAGCCTGAAACTTGCCCACGACCTGGGCTATGGCCTGCATTATTCCTGCTTGCCGGTCGCAGGCAGTTATTACTTCACGCCGGCGGTGCTCAAGGGAAAGGTTTACACCGTACAGAATGATGCGCTGCCTTTTGCCGCTATTCACGGCGACCCGGACGTGCTGGTTCCAGGTAAAACACGCTTTGGCCCTACCGCGCTCGTGTTGCCGATTCTGGAACGTTACAATCTCAGCACCCTGCCGGATTTTCTGCAGGTATTTCGTTTTGATAAACGTGTTGCAAAAGTTTTGCTCGACCTTGTTCGCAATCGTGACATTCGCAATTACATGCTGAAAAACATCCTGTTTGAAATACCGCTGATTCGCAAATGGCTGTTCCTGAAAGATGCACGCAAGATCGCACCTTCATTACGTTTCCGCGATCTGGAGTTTGCACATAACGTAGGTGGCATACGGCCTCAATTGATCGATAAAGACCATCAGAAACTGCTTTTGGGTGAAGCAAAAATCGATACCGGCATCGGCGCCATTTTCAATATGACACCCTCACCCGGCGGTACTTCCTGCCTGGAAAACGCCGAAATCGATCTGCGCACCATTGTGCAGCACCTGGGCGCCCGTATCGACGAAACCGCGTTCAAGCAGGATTTACTCGGCGAGGACCAAAGGCACACCGATACTGACTTCACCGGCCGTGTTCTGAGCGGCGACGACGCAGCCTGATGCCGCTCTAAAAAGGGGTTGGTGACAGCTCCATTGTCATTTGTGAGTTTAGCCCGCCGCCAGAGCATAAAACGCTCAAGCCTGATGAGCCCGAGATAAACAGCCAGAATTACACGCGAAGATGAGTCTCCCGATATCCGGCGACTGGAGCCTGTGTAATATAAGTCAAAATATTTTGCCGGATGCTTCATAATATTACCCTCGCTTTGCTAAGCTGCATGCAGCAACCATCAAGAGCGAATGATGAAACACCTGACCCCGTTCAAGTCATAGTTTGTACAAGGATATAATGTGAAACCAAGACCTGTATTACTGGCGATATTCGACGGCTTCGGACTCAATCCCAGTCGTGCGCACAATGCCTGGGCACTGGCGCGTACGCCTCACCTCGACCATTATTTCGCGTCCTATCCGCACACGGTATTGCAGGCATCGGGGAGAGCCGTCGGCTTGCCGGATGGCCAGTTCGGCAATTCCGAAGTCGGCCATCTGACATTGGGTTCCGGCCGCGTGCTCGAACAGGACCTGGTCAGCATCGCCAATGCAATCTACGGCGGCACATTCGAGCAATTACCCGCATGGCAATCCATCACAGAAAATGCCAGGCGCATTCACCTTGTCGGCCTGGTCTCGGACGGCGGCGTGCACTCTCATATCGAGCACCTGCTTGGCATCCTGTCGTTGCTGCGAAATACCGAGATAGAACCGGTGATACACATGATCACCGACGGCCGCGACACTGCACCCACGGCCGCACTGGAATATCTCAGCGCTATCGAGGAATCGCTCGCCAAACTCGGGCGCGGTTCGATTGCGACGGTCAGCGGTCGTTACAGCGCAATGGACAGGGCCAAATACTGGGACCGCACGGAACGTGCATGGAAAGCCATGGTGCTCGGCCAGGGTTTCACTGCCGAAAACGCGCGCGCAGCCATCGAGAGCGCTTATGCCCGCAACGAAGGCGATGAATTCATCCAGCCCACGGTTATCGTCGGCCACGGCGGCATCGCCATCGATGAACCGGTGCTGTTTTTCAATTTTCGCAGCGACCGTGTGCGCCAGCTGACCGCTGCTTTCGGACTGGACGATTTCGCTGCATTCGAACGCAACGGCATCTGCCTGAAGAACCTCTTCTGCATGACCGAGTATGATGCCACCTTCCCGTTTCCGGTATTGTTTCCCTCAGATATGCCGGAGCAGGTGCTGGCTGAAATCATCAGCGATGCCGGTCTGGCGCAATTGCACTGCAGCGAGACCGAGAAATTCGCCCATGTCACCTATTTCTTCAACGGTGGCCACGAACCGCCGTTTCCGCTGGAAGACCGTATCATCGTGCCCTCTCCCGAAGTTGCCACATACGACATACAGCCCGAGATGAGTGCGTCGAAAATTGCCGAACAACTGATCGAGGCGATACAAAGCGGCAAGTATTCCTTTATCGTTACCAACTTTGCCAACGCCGATATGGTGGGCCACACCGCTCGCCGCGAGGCCATTATCCGCGCCGTCGAAACGCTGGATATTGAAAGCCACCGGGTGTTCCAGGTAGCGTTGCAAAATGACTGGCGTATTATGCTCACTGCCGACCATGGTAACTGCGACGAAATGATCAATCCCAATACCGGCGAAGCCCACACCCAGCATACCGAATACCCGGTTCCATTTCTGATCATGGGCGAGGGACCGGTGCGGCTCAGCACCGGCCGTGGACTCGCGAACATTGCACCAACGGTTCTGGAGCTGCTCGGCATACCACAACCCAGGGTCATGACCGGCCGCAGCCTGATCCTGAAAAAAGGCCGGCTATGACACGGAGATACTCATGAACGACAAATACGACCACGTTTCTGTGCTGGCGCTGAATCCCGCCGTGGATATCAGCTACGAAATTCCGCAATTGCTGGAATACCAGAAAGTACGCGCCAGCAAGACCTGGTACCACCCCGGCGGAAACGGCATTAATATCACCCGCGCGCTCACGGAACTGGCCGTACCGGCCAGGTGTTGCAGTGTCATCGCCGGCGAAAGCGGCGACCTGCTGCTCAACCTTCTCGGTGATACCCTGGACGACAGGCACACATGGTTTCGGGTGCCGGGCGAAACGCGCCTGAATACCGCGATCCTGCAACACAGTCCGCCGGGCCAGTATGAAATCACCAGCATCGGGCCGGAGATTCCACCCGATGTGCTAACCGAGGTCTGCGACTGCATGCTGGACTATGCCGGTGAAGGCATTGCGGTACTGAGCGGATTGCTGCCACCGGGTGTACCGGACAGCACCTACCAGGAACTCGTCGAACGGGTCAACAAGCAGGGAGGCAAGGCCGTCGTCGATACTCATGGTGAGGTGCTTGAAATGGCCATCGAAGCAAAGCCCTGGCTGGTTCGGCTAAACCGGCACATTCTTGAAATGTCGATGAAACGGCGTATGGATACGGCCCGTGATATCGCAGAGGCTGCGCGCACAATCCAGCAGCGCGGCCTGGAATTTGTATGCGTCACCCTGGGTGATGAAGGTGCGGTGCTGGTCGATGCCGATAACAGTTACTACTGCAATGCACCGAAGGTACATAAACAGTCAACAGTCGGTTGCGGTGATTCGGTGATTTCAGGATTGATTGCCTCAGCTTTGAAAGGCGAAACACCACAACAGATGCTGCGCCTTGGCGTCAGCTGTGGCAGCGCTACCGCATCACATCCGGGTACGGAGTTGTTCAGTCGTGATGAACTCGAAGCAGTAATCGCAACTGTCGAGGTAACGCAGCTGGATGTTTAGTGCACATCCCGCCTGGCCAACAAACCACCTGGTTACCCTTATTCGTTCAGTTACATAAAGCCATGAAAAAGGAGACACGCGCGCTTTAATTCTCTAACTTTCGATTAGTTGGCGCCTGTTTGCAATGAAGCTCACCCTTAATAACACAAGCTTGCAAATCCCCCCGTTATCAATTTTACTGGGCGCGGGCCTGTCAACCACTGGTCATGATACGAGTCATTGGGAGAATACATACTGATCATGATGCATTTTTTTAAACACAAATGGCAACACCGTGATCCCGAGGTACGCCGCCAGGCCATCAAGGCGCTGAAGTCTGATGAGACCGAGATCCTGTGCCAGATTGCACGCGAGGATGAGTCCACCGATATCCGTCGACTGGCGCTACGTCGGCTTGTTGACCTGGATCTGCTGCAGCAGTTGTCTAAAGAGGATGGAGATTCGGAGACCTGTCAGCTCGCCCAAAGCTGCTTGTCAGAACTGCTGGCAGGGACACGCGAAACGTCGCCTGCGCTGAATACGCGTATGGATTTTCTGTCCCGGCACCCGGAGACGGTGCTGCTGGAGTTTGTCGCCCTGAACGGTGTCGAAACCGAGCTCCGCCGATCCGCCCAGGATCGAATTACAGAGCAAAGCATGCTGCGTAATTTCGCGGTCAATGAAGCCGTACTGGCGAACCGCCAGGCTGCGCTCGAAAGGATCACGGACACTTCCATTCTGGAGACCGTTATACGCCAGACACGCAAGCATGATAAACAAATACACCGCCAGTCACAGGCACGCCTGGATGCCATACGCGAAGCACAGCAACGCCCCGCCAGGATCAAGGCGGAATGTGAGCAGATCTGCACAGCCCTGGAAGCAATGACTCATGAGGACAAGTGGCAGCAGGCGCTGGATAAACTGCCACCCCTGGTCGATCGCTGGCAGGCCATTACCGATGATGCCGGGCCGGAATTTCTCACACGTTATGAGCTGGCCCATACCGCCGTTATGAAAGCATCGGCTGCTTTCCGGGAAGCCCGTGAAACCGAACAGCGGGAATGGGCCGCAACTCAGGCCCGCAGGCAGGCGTTGCTGGCGGAAGTGGCGCAACGCAAGGCGCAACTGCCGGATGACCAGACCCTGTCGGAAGATGCCGAGACAGAATATCTGGCCGAGCTGGAATCCTGGCAGAGCGCATGGAACCAGGCCGGAGAACTGCCGGCTTCGCAGGCACAGCCATTAGAGGAACAATTTTTACAGGACACCAATACCATTCGCCTGCAGCTTGAGGCATCACGCCGTAACCGGCAGATGCAGCAGGAACTGGGGTCATTACTGGACGAAGCAGAAAAAATTCTGGATTCGAAGCGGCCTGTGACAGAGGAGGAAATTAAATCTCTGGAAAAGCGCCGCAAGCAGAGAGACTGGCCTACTGATTCGGGCCAGCTGAACAAGGTCCTGCATCGATTCAAGGACATCGATAAGCAGTTACGCCAGCGCTTGATCCATCAACGGGAGCAACGCACCGCAGAACTCGAAAGACTCCCGGGCATGCTTGAGCAGCTGCAAGACCTGTTAAAGAAAAAAACCATCAAAGAGGCTGCGCCCCTGCATGACAGGATCCACAGCAGCATCAATCACCTGAAGACACTGGGTGTCACCGACAGGGAACTGGGCAGATACACCCGGCGACTTCACACATTGACCCCACAGGTCCGGGAGTTGCAGAGCTGGCGCTCGTGGGGCGGCGACGAGGCGCGTGAACGACTGTGCAACGAGATCGAATCACTCATCGGCAGCGAAATCAAACCCGCTGAGCTGGCCACTGAAATACGACGCCTGCGCAACGAGTGGAATCAATTGCGATCGGACGGGAGTGCCGCTGTTAAAACCCTGCGCAAGCGTTTCGACAAGGCCGCCCGTGAAGCCTATAAACCCTGCGAGATTTACTTCAAGCAACAGGCGGCAGAGCGAAGCGATCACCTGCAGGTCAAGCACGCATTACTGGAACGTCTGGAAGCTTATCTGGCATCGGCTGACTGGTCACACATGGACTGGAAGGCCGCCGTTAAATTCCAGCGACAGCTAAGCAACGACTGGCGGCAGGCAGGACCGGTCGACCGGCGCAAGAACAAGGAGATCGAAGCCAAATACCACGACGCAATCGCGGTACTCGACGAACACCTGGCGCGAGAACGCGAGCATAATCTGGCGCAACGAAAAGCACTCATCGAACGGGCTCGCGGCCTGGTCGACAACGAGAACATCAATAACGCGATTGACGAGTGCAAACAGCTGCAAAGCCAATGGCAGACCACGGTTACCGGCAAGCGCAAGCTGGAAAACACCCTCTGGCAGGAATTTCGTGAAGCCTGCGATGCCGTGTTCGCACGTCGCAAGCAGCAACAACACGCACACCATGAACTGGAAAAGCAAAACAAGGCGCAAAAACAACAGCTATGTGTACAACTTGAAGAACTGACCCTATCCACGATGGCCGATCTGGCAGAGGCTAAACGCCAGATGCACAAGCTTGTAGACGAGTGGCAACAGACTGGCCCGGTTGCAAAACGTGACCAACTGGCTTTGGAGAAACATTTTGAAAAGGCCCGGGACGCGTTCCATGCGCATGCCGCGGCCTTACATGAAGAGGTGACACAGCAACAGTCAGCGCTATTGCGAAAAAAGGCGGGCTACTGCATGGAAGTGGAACAACTGCTGGAACACCCCGATCCCGCGGTTGCGCAGCCCATGCTCGAGGACCTCGATAATAAGTGGAACGAGACACCCTCACTAAAAGATACCGCTACAGAACAAACCATACAACAGCGCTATCAAAAGTTGAGAATGGCCGTGACGGCGGGTGATGAAAAACGAGAACACCTGTTAAATGAACTGCAGTCAAACCTGGATCATCGCAAGGAGCTTTGTTTGAGGATGGAAATTCTTTGCGGCGCTGAATCACCGCCCGAAGAACAGCAGGCGCGCATGAAATTCCAGGCCAATCGCCTGGCCGAAGCCATTGGACATGGTGTTGATGACCCGGTCGGTAAAATGACCGACCTCGAACGCGAATGGTATTTGTCAGCGGGTGCGCCCCCCAGCCAGGAGAAAGGCTTGCAGCAACGCTTCGAGAAAGCCCGCAAAACAGCAGGTCAGGCGGTCAAGGGTTTGGATCGCTGATAGCAGCACGAAGGGATAATTTGTTCGGCACGCACTTCAACGCTATATGCCGGTAACCATAATAATGATTGCGAGACATATAGGTCCCCACGTCCCGAGGTAGAGTAGTGCAATCGGCCACCTTGATGGGCGGTCCTCCCAGAGAACCTTTGCTCGCCCCTCTCCCGAATTGTAAAGAAGAGTGAGTAGCGGGGTGCCCGTCCATTTATCGAGACTCGTTTCAGAGGCTAGCGAGAGAGCCAGTTTGACTAGCTCTTCTTTGGTTTGAACAACTCGGTACTTGCTGCACAAGAAAGAGTAGTCCAATGCGGCTATGCTAATCGTGAACCCCGTTGTCAACGCCAGTGCTACCATCCCAGCCCTTTCGGTGCACAGATGCCACTGCGTGTTATCGCTCAGACTCACCACAAGGGTGAATATACCATACAGAACAGCAGCATAGCCCGTCCTGATTTTCCATAGGATTTGATCATACTCCGCAAGTGCCCTGTCCTTGCCTTCCAGCCCCTTCTGGATCAGGTCGTCGCGAGTCATGCTTTGGCCTTCCGTGCTCATGGTCGCTCAATCAACGTGAGAAGCCTGACTAAATTTTCCAACCAAAAAGGCGTAAAACATCCTGCAGCTTTTAATAATTTTATACACATATAACTTTCAGTAGGGCGAATTACGCCCCAATCGAAATCGGCTTATACACCAAAATGATATCGCCCGATCTGAGCCACAATAGATAAATTCCTCAAAATCGCACCCTCACCAATAGTAATAAAGCGGACTGAGGGATCATTTATTAACAACATAAATGAATTGATCAAACTAAATCCCTCCATCACATTATTAGTCCGAATAACACTATATCTCTAAAATGTGGTCTCTCCCTCATTACGCTTCGCCTCATTCACCAATATTGAATATGTTCTCTATTGTCTTATTATCGCAGTTTTCCGATATTTTTAACGAAAAAGCGGTCGATGGTGTGGATGTACACTATTATCGGCAAGGCGAAGATCACTGGCAGCAGTACCCGTGTAAATGTACCAGTCACAAAAGCCATAGGTGACTTTATGAGTTTCTTGATTCGTACTGCCCACTTACCACTGCCCTCGATCAACTTATCTGCCAGCATGGATATTACAAAAGCTATAAGCACACCATATACATAAGGCGCGGTATCAAACAGAAATTGCTGGAAAACATACTGGTCGGTGACAATCTGCCAAATGCCGTAAGACATCACCTGTTCTATACCTAAGTCAATCAAATACAGGATTAGTGCAAGCGAAGCGACGACGGGAATACTCACCAACAACAATTGCAATGACTGTCCAAAACCCATAGTACCGTTAAGCAGATGAAGTAAAGGCTTTATGAATTTTTGTGAGGCTATCGTGAGATGCTTACGTGTTATTTCGTCATTACTGGCGAGTTTGTCAATATAAGGTTTGAATCCCCAGTTACCCGGCACAGCTTGCGGTGAGAGATAACTTGAGGGAAGTTTTTTTAAGCTGGATTCAGACATTTGATAAGCATCAGCCTGCAGGCAGCCGGCTTCGACATCGGTAAAAGAATCAAGGTCGGTACGAATATGCGCCAGCGCCCGCTGCATATCCTCATGCACACCAAATTCCTGCTCAGACGAAACAATGCCAGCACTCATTTTACTGCCAGGCTGTTTAACCATGGGCTGCTTATTGAACTCGATATCGCGTGCAAACAGGCCTCTGGTCAAATGGAAGTAAGCTACATGACCAGGGTTCAACTCTTCCACGCAATTGACCATTTCTTCCCGTACACGTCCCGATAAAATGGAACTGGAGTTGGCCAGCACATTGAATAAGCGCGTATCGGGTTTATCTGTAGCATCGCTTTGGCCAGAGGCATCACTCACGATAAAATCGGAACACAAGTGATCCGGATCAAGCACACCAACGATGCCCTGGTTATCAAACACCCCACCATCCACCAGCTGTACGCGCCGGTCCAGATAAAGGTTCGAAACCGCCATGGGTGGAAACAAGCCGGGCACACCGGCCGAAGCGGCCACTGCAACGCCCAAGCCAAAATCCTGATCCCGTGTTTTAATTTCATTATAATAAACGCGGCGGTAGCGATCTTTTTTATCAATATCACGAATATACTGATTGCGTGGCGGCACTTCGCCCATCCATCGCGCTGTAAAACACCAATTGTGGCCAGAATTGAGGCTGGTGGCATTCAACACCAGGATAGGCACCTTGTGCGTACGCCTCTTGTTGCCGTAGGTTTCATCGCAGGGGTGAAATTCGCCAGCTGGAACACCGTCAGGATTAATAAGCAAATCGCTCATCATAATGGATCGATCGCCAACCTTGATCAGCGGCCTGTAAATATGCTTTTCGTATAATTCACCTATGGCATCAGAACGTGAATAATTGGGCAGGGACATACGCATGTTTTTCAGCGGATTGGCGAAGGTGCGCATACGCAGATTATTCTGCACAGCCTGTAGAAAATGCGTTTCCAGTTTCTCAACCAGTGTAACGTAGTCGCTGTCATCAAGTGCCGCCGTACCGGAACTGGCAGCTTGATCAGGCTTGGATTCTAGCAACTCTTTTAATAATAAGTAGTATGCAGCACCAACAATGGAACCTCCGGAAACAGTCGAAATCACCTCGACATGCTTCAACATTCCCAGCTCAGCCATACGCGCCAGTACACCGATATGATAAAAAGACGCGCGGAACCCACCTCCGGAAAGGCACAAGCCTAATCCGTACTCACATTTTTTAACTTCCACGAAATATCCCCTGTTGTTAATTATAAACAGCTAACTAATCAATACTTTAGGTCCGATTCAATTGATCCTCGTTAACAGATTTATTTCAATCGACTCTGATCCTTTTTTTGGAAAAATAAATCTGCCCTCTTTTATTAAAAGACCTGTCCCCGTTGTTTATGTACTAGAACTCATGAAGTGAAGCGGATCGTACTCCATCCTCATGCAGGCCTATCCAATGATCTTCCGTCAATTTAAGCATCATAGTCATAATTACGTAAGGCAGATCGAGCAGAAAGCCACACTGCCGGCCATTTCCATCCGGTAATGGGCATTCCACAGCGTCCTTCAAATGCATGAGTCGAACATAAGCTGGCGGGTGGGTACCTCGTTGCTTTGATTCCTGAATTGAAAATACCCTCGTCCTTAACCCATCACGAATCTGATCTAAAATTGTTACAGCTGAAAAGAACATCCCTATTCCTAATACACTAACAGGGATATAGATCCCATACGAGCGCATTGCCTGAATCGCTAGCTCAATAACTTTGATATCCGCCTCATACTCTTGCTTCCATGCATACCGAATTTCGCGAGCCTGCTGTTCAGCTAATACAGTCTTTCGTTCACGCCCTTTACTCAGATGATCAAGAAGAACATGTCCATACTCGTGAGCGTTGACGAAGATCTCGGATGACCGAAGGAAGATGAGTTGAAGCTGGGCTCGGTTCCGTCCAAGACGGTAGCGTGGTGCAAACACGGAATCGCCACGTATGCAGCCAATGGCTTTATCGAGAAAACTGATTAGAAATGGCAGTAGCGGATATAACCCAGGGCTTACTTCAAAAAAGTTATCTTTGAGAAATTTACGCAACGTACCAAGAAAGTCTTCTCTCTCTATCTGATATGCACTGTCAAATCCTCTGGAGATTATCTCGTTAGTTAGTGGCCCGCCACAGGCATTAGTAGCCCCTGCTCCGAACATGGTTATTTTTTTACTGCCAATGATCAGCCGCTAGATAAGGATTCGCCCGATGGTTTTATCTTCTTGAAGTCTTTATCTCCATTAATAGCAGGATCGAGACGAAAAACATTCTTATCGACGAATCTATGTAATGTAATATCAATATATGTGGTTTCGTTCGGCACCAGAACACCTTGAGCAACAATCCCATCTGAACGGAACTCTGCCGCACAATAATATGCAAAACCGCTTGACGGCCGCGCGACTATTCGTAATCCGAACTTGCCATCCTTTATTTCGCTCATTTTCTCTGCATTGAGATAATAAATAAGTCGACCTGTCCTGGAGTTCATCTGCCTGTCCATGAAGAACCCTTTGGGCAGTTGCTGCGGCCTGAATGCATTGCCCGCAAGTAAAAACAAATCATAGTCATCCTGACCAACCTGATTCCCTTGATCATCTTTTATGTTAAAAACAAGCATGCAGTAGGTTGCGTCAGGTTTTTGTTCAATTTCAGACAGTTTCTTGAGTTCGTTTGACCTGCTTATATAATTTTCAAAACTGTTAACCTGAAAGCATTTCAAAATATCACTCACGACAGCTGAATCAGTATCATCAGCCTTTATACTCTTCATTATTCCCATTTTGTCGCCAGAATGACTGTAATGCGTGTAAACACCAAGCGGCACATGTTTTGATACTCTGGCATCACCCTGAGGCACCAGTTTATAGGTTAATGGACTCTTGCGTATCGCCTCCTCAGTCGATTGAACCAATGAGAAATAGCGATAGTTCATGTTTGCGCCTGCAACGCGCACTACGCCATCAGACCCCTTCTCAACCAGGTAACTATTAATAAAATCATAAAATTTATTATCAATC
>Ga0316192_10000698_pt1 | contig 24532 bp, 25 predicted proteins | sample MerIslwburrow_MG_FD_204931 | JGI IMG/M metagenome (GOLD analysis project Ga0316192, IMG submission 204931) | Coastal sediment microbial communities from Maine, United States - Merrow Island worm burrow | ecosystem: Environmental > Aquatic > Marine > Coastal > Sediment | place: USA: Maine...
GGTCAGGGAGGTGTTGGAAGCGGCATTGTCTAGATTGCGCGATATGTTCGATGTTTTTGGGGTCGAGCTGGTGGATGTGGACGTTTCCGGGTAGTCTTTCGTCGAGCAGCAGCGTACCGCCGGTGAGGGTGGATCAGCGGTCTGGCACGGGGTTGCTCCGGAACAGGATTCGGGGCTGGAAACCGTGTTGGAGACTCCGCTTGGCAGCTTTCTGGAGAGCGGACGACTGGATCTATTTGCCTAATCGGACTGTTTTCAATAGCTTGTTCCAGCTGTCCCGGAAGGCCATCGAAAAAAACCGCCTGATTGCCGGTAACAGATTGATTGTATTTATGGATAAGCTTGTGCTAACTTCGCTCGACAACTATAACAATGCTGGATTTGGCAATGCCAACACCATCGAAAAAGCGCGGAGGAGTGAAGCAGCAGCGTCGTAATGCGCGCAGGAAATACTCCAGTGCCCCGATTCAGGGGAAAGAATTCAATTATGTCCTCCAGCTGAACGGCGAAGATACACAGTTACTCAATCGCTATCAGGATATCCTCGCCCAGGGCGCCGCGGGCTTTGCGGAAACCAGCTACAACTACCTGTTTGATAATCCTGATATCGCCGATGTGATGTATGCCTACGAACGCTCGGGTGGCAATCTCGGCGAACTGGTGCGCGGTATGCTCGAGCACAAGCTGGGCCTGCTGGATGGTGACATCGGTGAAAAGGCGACCGGCCGTAGCGAACAGATTGGTAGTACACACTTCCGGTTGGGCGTGAAGCCGGTCTGGTCGCTGGGTGCGTACCGCTTGTTTATGGAACATTTGCGCAGTCTTGTGGCCACCGATTCGCAAATAGCAGATGAAGACCGTGATGCGCTGGAATCCGCGTTGATCAAGATGATCTTCCGGGACCTGGCTGTGATGACCGAAGCCTACTGGCGTACAGCAGTGGAACAGATCAGGGAGCAGCGCGACGAACTTGGCATCGAACAGGATCTGGCCGGCGAAATCCTGGGTCATATCCCGCAGATGTTGTGGACCGTTGATATTGAGACCAATCGCATCAGCTATGCGAGCCCCGGTACCCGGAGTTTTTGCGGTGACGAACTGGATGCACCGATTCCCTGTTTCTACCACATTAACGGCTCTGAACGTGAACGGGTACTCACGGCCTGGCAACAGGTGATCGACGGCCAGACGGTGCAGCTTGAAATCCGGCTTAAGCCCGACGGGCAAGCGGATCGCTGGTTCCGTATGGCATTTTATCCAGCCGCCAATCGCCGTGGCCGGGTGTTGCGCGTGCATTGTCTGATGGAAGACATTACCGATGCACATGCTGATCGCGAGCGCCTTGAGCAGCTGTCTACGCAAGACGAGGTTACCGGTCTGGCAAATCGCGCCTTGTGGTACGACCGCCTGTCTTCAGCGCTGGCGGTGGCGCGCCGTAATCCTGGTGCTTCCGTTGCCGTCATGGTGCTGGATATCAATCAGTTCAAGATGTACAACGATTCGCTGGGGCACGAAGCGGGTGACGAACTGCTGCGCCAGATAGCGGTACGCCTGCAAAGGGTTGTGCGTGACACCGATACCCTGGCGCGTCTGGGGGGTGATGAGTTTGGCATTGTATTGCCTTTGCTGCAGGATACGGAACGCGCAGTGGAACGTGTGGCCGGTGAGATCATAAACGCGCTCAGCGCTCCGTTCACCTATCAGCAAAAGGAACTGTGTCTGAGCAGCGCGATTGGCATATCGGTGTACCCGCAACACGGTGAGGATGCCACTACCCTGGCCAGTCATGCCGACAGTGCCATGTACCGTTCCAAGTGGAATGCCGTGCCGTACCTGTTCTACGAGTCGGAGGCTTCCGCTTCTTCAGCGAACCAGCATCTGCAGTTTTCCGGTCAGTTGCACGGGGCGCTGGAACGCGAAGAGTTCGAGCTTTTCTATCAGCCTAAAATCGATCTGGATACCGGAATGACCTGTGGCGCGGAAGCCTTGTTGCGCTGGCAGCATCCCCAGCAGGGGCTGGTACTGCCCAGGCAGTTTATTCCGGTTGCCGAGCAGCTGGGCATGATAGCGCCCATTACTGACTGGGTGCTGGATACCGCACTGGAACAAAGCAAGCACTGGTCGGCCGATGGCAGTCCGATGCCGATTTCGGTGAATGTATCGGCGCGCTCCTTCCAGGCGCCGGGACTGATCAAGGGCATCGAGCAATCGCTGCAAAAAGCGGGCCTTGATGGCAGCTGCCTGGAGATAGAAATAACCGAAGGTACATTGATGGCGGACCTGGACGAAGGCACGCGGATTCTCAACAACCTGAGCGAACTGGGTATCTCGATTGCTATCGATGATTTCGGTACCGGGTATTCTTCCCTGTCATATTTGAAACGCCTGCCTATCGACGTGCTTAAAATTGATCAATCCTTCCTGGAGAATATGAACCGTAATCCCAGGGATGCCGCCATTGTCCGTTCCATTATTGAACTGGGCCATAACCTCGAATGCAAGGTGATTGCAGAGGGTGTTGAAGACGAAGCCGTGCGCATAAAGTTGAAGGCGCTGGGCTGCGACCTGGTGCAGGGTTTTCATATCAGCAAACCGTTACCGGATGCCGGCTTCCGGGAGTGGTTGTTACAGGCTGAGAGCTAGAATCTGATCGATTTCCTGGTCGTGGCTGTATTGTGGCGGTACCTGCTGTTCAGCCAATGTTCTGTCGATTTATCCGTCCCGGATTAGTCAAAAGTTTGTCATATTACAATATAGTGTTTGTAACTATCAGTTTTTAAATAACTAATCAAAAATTTTTCTCGTGGCATACGTCTTGCTATCCCTGTATCTGTAGATACCAAAGGGATAATCCAATGGCAACAAATGTAGACGATCTGGACCTGGATCTGGATGACGGTGACCAGCCGGAAGCAAAGTCCAAATCGAAACTGCTCATTATAATATCGATCATTGTGCTGCTGCTGGGTGTTTCGGCCACAGCTACGCTAATGCTGACCGGTGTCTTGTCGGGTGGCGATGAAGAAGCCTTCGCTGAACAGAACGAGACCGGTGGCAAAGCCGAAAAAAGCAAAAAGGACAAGAAGAAAAAAGCCAGGACACCGCTGAATTACGTACCACTCGATCCACCCTTTGTTGTGAATTTCACTGCTGACACCGATATCCGCTTCCTGCAGATCACTGTGGAAGTCGGAACCCGTAACGCCGAGGCGGTGGAGCGAATCAGGGAACACCGTCCCGCAATTCGCAACGCACTGGTCATGCTACTCAGCAGCCAGGACCCGCATACGCTGAATACCCGTGAAGGCAAGGAGCAGTTGCGCGCTGAAACCCTGGCGGAAATCCAGAAGGTAATGAAAGGAGAGACCGGTGCAGTGGTTGTTGAAAGTGTGTTCTTTACCAGCTTTGTCATGCAATAGGGTGATGCCGTGAACGATCTGCTCTCACAAGACGAAATCGATGCACTGTTGCACGGTGTCAACGGCGGCGATGTCGAAACGGATACCGACGAAGCGGTTCCCGAAGGCGAAATAACCGGTTACGACTTCACCAGCCAGGACCGCATCGTACGCGGGCGTATGCCCACCCTGGAAATGATCAACGAGCGCTTCGCCCGTTATTTCCGCATCAGTCTGTTCAATATGCTGCGCCGTGCCAGTGAGATATCTGTATCGGGTGTGCAGATGCTCAAGTTCGCAGAGTACGTGCACAGTTTGTTTGTGCCTACCAGCCTCAACCTGGTGCGCGTACAGCCGCTGCGTGGTACATCGCTGTTTGTGCTGGAACCCAGGCTTGTCTTTGCCCTGGTGGATAATTTCTTCGGTGGAGGTGGACGTTTCCATACCAAGATCGAAGGCCGGGAGTTTACGCCTACCGAGCTGCGCGTTATCCAGATGGTTCTTGAAGTCGCCTTCAAGGATCTGATGCAGGCCTGGAAACCGGTGCTGGAAGTAAGTTTTAATTACCAGAGTTCCGAAGTCAATCCGCACTTTGCCAATATCGTCAGTCCCACCGAAGTGGTTGTCGTGAATACCTTCCGTATTGAACTCGACGGGGGTGGTGGAGATATGCACGTAACCATGCCCTATTCGATGGTGGAACCAATTCGGGATTTACTCGACGCCGGTGTGCAAAGTGATCGTAGCGATCGCGATGAACGCTGGACCAGGACCATTCGTGAAGAAATGAAACAGGCACACGTTAATATGTCTACCACCCTGGTTGAAACCCAGTTGTCGCTGCGCGAAATCAACGAGCTGAAAGCCGGTGATGTAATTCCCATTGACCTGCCGGAGCTGGTTACCCTCGAGGCAGAGGATACACCGGTATTTCGTGGCAAGTTCGGTCTGCATAACGGCAGCCGCGCCGTGAAGATAGCAAGCAAGATTATTCCTGACCCAATTGACAGCTAAGGCTGGCAGGAGAAGCCGATGAGTGAAGAAACGCAGAATCTGGAAGCAGAAGCCGGTGACGACTGGGCTGATGCAATGGCCGAACAGGCGACGGTAGAGGCCGAAGCAGAACAGGCGCAGGAAACGCCTGCTGCAGAGTTCGATAATCTCGAAGATACCTCGGTTGGTCTGGCGGATAACGAGGCCAATATGGATGTCATCCTGGATATCCCGGTCACGATTTCGATGGAGATCGGGCGAACGCAAATCAGTATTCGCAATCTTCTCCAGTTAAACCAGGGTTCTGTTGTGGAACTCGACCGGTTGGCCGGAGAACCCATGGACGTACTGGTCAACGGTACGCTGGTTGCCCACGGTGAAGTCGTAGTGGTTAACGAAAAATTCGGTATTCGCCTCACGGATGTGATCAGCCCGGCCGAACGCGTCAAGAAACTGAAATAGGAACCTGCATGACTTCCAGCCGCGCCCGGAAACTGCTTCTGTCTGTAATCGTATCGGTATGTTCATCGTTTGCCAACGCCGCTGATCCTGGCAGCACTGCGACTGAGACGGCGACATCTTTTCAGGACCCGCTGGCCATGACCAGTCTGTGGCAGCTGACGCTGGGGATGGTTGCGGTGCTGGGGCTGATTATGGGGATCGCCTGGTTGCTTAAACGCAGTGGTCGTTTCCAGATGGGCGCCGGCGGTGGCTTGCGTGTGCTGGGCGGCCTTTCCATGGGTACCCGTGAACGGGTGGTTCTGTTGCAGGTGGGTGAGACCCAGCTGCTGCTCGGTGTAGCGCCGGGCAGGGTGCAGACACTGCACGTGCTGGAGCAACCGCTGGAGGCCGGCAAGACGGTAACAGGCCCGGGGTTTTCCGAGCAGCTGGGCCGCCTTCTGAAAAAAGAACAGAGGAGCAGTGCATCATGACAGCGTTGAAGTTCGGGCTGCTACTGCTGCTGGGTTGTCTGCCGCTACTGGCATCGGCGGATCCCGGGTTCGCTGCATTGAAAGTAGTGCCGGGTGAGGACGGTAGCGAGACTTACAGCGTCACCATCCAGGTACTGATGTTTATGACTGCGCTCAGCCTGTTACCGGCGGCGCTGATGATGATGACTTCGTTCACACGCATTGTCATCGTACTGGCTATTCTCAGGCAGGCGCTGGGAACCCAGCAGTCTCCCTCCAACCAGGTCATTATCGGTCTGTCCCTGTTTCTCAGCCTGTTCATCATGATGCCGATCTTCGATCAGGTGTATGAAGAAGCGCTCAGTCCGTATCTTGAAGAGGAAATCCAGATTCAGGAAGCCGTAGAGCGCGCTGCCATACCGTTCCGTGGATTCATGCTCACGCAGACCCGCGATGATGATCTGTCCCTGTTTGCCGACATTTCCAATGCCGGGGAATTTGAGTCTGGAGAAGACGTTCCGTTCTCCCTGCTGATGCCGGCATTCGTTACCAGCGAACTGAAAACGGCATTCCAGATCGGTTTCGTGATTCTTATTCCTTTCCTGGTGATCGACCTGGTTATCGCCACCCTGTTGATGTCGATGGGCATGATGATGCTGTCGCCGATGATTATTTCGTTGCCCTTCAAGATCATGCTGTTCGTATTGATCGATGGATGGTCGCTGATCATGGGCACGCTGGCAGCCAGCTTCATGTCCTGATGGAGAATTATTCATGACGCCGGAAGTGGTTATTGATCTGGGTATGCAGGCGATGAAAGTCACGGCGTTGCTGGCTGCACCACTGCTGTTATCGGCGCTGGTGGTCGGGTTACTGGTCGGTATGTTTCAGGCAGCGACCCAGATCAACGAGATGACGCTGACTTTCGTGCCAAAACTGATTGTCGTGGCGCTGGTTATCATGATAGCCGGTCCGACCTTGCTGAATACCATGATGGGTTTCGCGATTGGTCTCTTTGAGGGCATACCGGACATGATCGGTTAACGGGAAGGGTACCGGGATGCTGTTCACCCAAGCCGATATTAGCACCTGGATAGGCAGCCTGGTCTGGCCATTCACCCGCATCGCAGCCATGTTGGCCATAGCCCCCATATTTGGTGCGCGCATGGTGCAGAAAAGGGCTCGCCTGGTAATGGCGCTGCTGCTCACCTGGATCGTACTCCCCCTGTTGCCGCAGGTGCCTGCAATTGACCCGTTTTCAATCGCGGGTGCTCTGGTTACCGCGCAGCAGCTGGTTATCGGTCTCGCCATCGGCTTCAGTCTGCAACTGATATTCGCGACGCTGGTCATCGCCGGGCAGGCAACAGCCATGGGCATGGGGCTGGGCTTCGCGCAGATGGTTGATCCCCAGAATGGCATTAATGTACCGGTCATCGGCCAGTACTATGTAGTGGTTGCCACCCTGCTGTTCCTGGCCCTGAACGGGCACCTGGCCCTGATTCGTGTGCTGGTTGACAGTTTTCAGACCCTGCCTGTTGGCGTGGACAGTCTGGGGCGTGAAGATTTTCGGGCTATCGCCTACTGGGGTACGCGCATGTTTGCAGATGCGTTGATGGTTGCGGTACCGGCTATCGCTTCTATTCTTCTGGTCAATATTTCCTTTGGTGTTGTCAGCCGTTCGGCTCCGCAACTCAATGTCTTCGGTGTCGGTTTTCCAATAACCCTGACACTGGGTTTTATTATCCTGGTGTTTGCGGTCGCCAACCTGTTGCCGCAGATGCAGCACCTGATACATGGTGCGCTGATCTCTGTCAGTCAACTCGGTAACGGGGGGCAGTGACATGGCCGAGAATGAAGACGGTCAGGAAAAAACCGAACAGGCGACCCCCAAAAAACAGGAAGAAGCGCGCAACAAAGGCCAGGTCCCGCGTTCCCGGGAACTGACCACCATGGCGATGCTTCTTGCGGGCGCCGTTTCCATGACCCTTATGGGCGGGCCCATGGTGCAGCAGCTGGGCGGTGTCATGCGCATGGGGCTGCAAATAGAGAAGGCGAAGATTTTTGACCCCTGGGCAATCATCGAGATCCTGGCCCAGGCTATCTACCAGGGCTTTATGTCGCTCATTCCCTTTCTTCTGGTCATGCTGGTAACAGCACTGGCCGCACCTGTCGCCCTGGGTGGCTGGGCATTCAGTACCGAAGCGATGTCTTTCAAGACCGAGAAGCTTAACCCGTTGAAAGGACTGAAACGGATTTTCGCAGTGCGCGGCTTGATCGAGCTGGTCAAGGCGCTGGCCAAGTTCCTGTTGATCGGGTCTGTTGGCGCCGGTTTGTTGTGGCATTTTCTTCCCGAATTGATGGGTCTGGGACGGGAACCCGTGGTTTCCGCACTGGCACATTTAGGTAGCATATTAAGCGTGTCGTTCATAGTGCTTAGCGCATCGTTGTTGCTGATCGCAGCGATCGATATCCCGTTCCAGTTATGGGACCACTCCAAAAACCTGAAAATGACTCGCCAGGAAGTCAAGGACGAAGCCAAAAATACGGAAGGCAAGCCCGAAGTCAAATCCAGGATACGCGCCATGCAGCGTGAAGTTGCACAGCGACGCATGATGCAGGAAATACCCAAGGCCGATGTCGTTATCACCAACCCGACCCACTATGCCGTCGCGCTGCGTTATGACGCCGACAGGATGGCGGCGCCGGTGGTGGTGGCCAAGGGTGTAGAGCTGGTCGCCGGCCAGATTCGTGCTGTCGCAACAGCCAATAATGTCCCGTTTTTCGAGGCCCCGCCGCTGGCGCGCGCCCTGTATTACAGCACCGAAATCGAACAGCAGGTCCCGGCCGGGCTGTACCTGGCTGTGGCGCAGATACTCGCCTACATCTTCCAGCTGAAGGCCAGCGCAGCTGGCGGGCCGATCCCGGTACGGCCGGACGAGGTAGATGTGCCAGACGAATACTTCCAGGGACCTGGCAGTAATACCGGCCCGCATTCCGAATCGAACGATGAGCAAATTCACTAAGGTACAGATGTATGGCAACTGAAGCAGCAACACTGAGTTTCCGCGAGATGAGCCGCAACGGGCTGGGTGCGCCGATCCTGCTTGTGATGATGCTGGCAATGATAATCATCCCCATGCCGCCTATCATGCTGGACGTTTTTTTCACTTTCAATATCACCCTTTCACTGGCCATACTGATGGTTACTGTCTACGCTATACGGCCGCTGGACTTCGGCATCTTTCCTACCGTCCTGCTAATCACAACCCTGTTGCGTCTGGCGCTGAACGTTGCCTCCACACGTGTTGTGTTACTCAATGGTCATACCGGCACGGCATCGGCCGGCAAGGTTATCGAGTCCTTCGGTGAGTTTGTGGTGGGCGGCAATTACGCCGTGGGTCTGGTGGTGTTCGCCATCCTGGTCATTATCAACTTTGTCGTGGTCACCAAGGGTGCCGGACGTGTCGCAGAAGTCAGTGCACGCTTCACCCTGGATGCGATGCCCGGCAAGCAGATGGCGATCGATGCCGATCTCAATTCGGGGTTGATTACCCAGGATGAGGCGCGTACCAGGCGTGAGGAGATCGGTCAGGAGGCGGACTTCTACGGTGCAATGGACGGCGCCAGCAAATTTGTCCGCGGTGATGCGATAGCCGGAATCCTGATTCTGTTCATCAACATCATCGGTGGTCTGGCCATCGGTACCCTGCAGTTCGACCTGCCGATTGCGGATGCCATGCGCAACTACACATTGCTGACCATTGGTGACGGCCTGGTGGCACAGATCCCGTCGCTGGTACTGTCGTCCGCGACTGCGATTATCGTTACCCGTGTTTCCAGTAAACAGAAGATGGGTGAACAGGTCATCGATCAACTGTTTGGTAATCCGATGGTATTGGCCATATCGGGCAGCATTATTGGTTTCATGGGCCTGATCCCGGGCATGCCTAATCTTGCCTTCCTGACGCTGGCCGCTGCCGCCGGCGTCGGCGCCTGGTTCTCATGGCAACGTCAGCAGCAGCAACTGCTGCCGGCGGAACAGCCTGCCGAGGTTGATGCAACGCCGCAGGAGGCGAGGGATCTGAGCTGGGAGGATGTCGGTCCGGTAGACATTATAGGGCTGGAGGTCGGATACCGTCTGATCCCGCTGGTGGATCGTGCCCAGGGCGGACAGATGATGGATCGCATCAAGGGTGTACGCAAAAAACTGTCGCAGGAACTGGGCTTCCTGGTGCAGCCGGTGCATATCCGCGACAACCTGGAGCTGGCGCCCAATGCCTATCGCATCATGCTGATGGGGGTGCCGGTGGGGGAGTCCGAAATCTATCCCGATCGTGACCTGGCGATTAACCCCGGACGTGTATTCGGTACCGTGCAGGGCATAGAGACCCGCGATCCGGCATTTGGTCTGGAGGCGGTCTGGATACCGACTTCCGAGCGCGATAATGCCCAGACCCTGGGTTATACCGTCGTGGATGCCAGCACCGTGGTTGCCACGCATCTCAGTGAGTTGTTGCAGGGTCATGCCAATGAGTTGATCGGTCATGAAGAAGTTCAGCAGTTGCTGGATGTGTTGTCCAAGTCAGCGCCCAAGCTGGTCGAGGACCTGGTTCCGGGCACTCTGTCGATTGGTGTGGTGCTGAGGGTCCTGCAGAACCTGCTGGAAGAGCGTATTCCGGTCCGTGATATGCGCACCATCGCCGAGACACTCGCTGAGTTCGGCTCAAGGAGTCAAGATCCCGGCGCTTTGACGGCTGCTGCGCGCGTCGCCCTTGGCCGCTCAATTATCCAGCATATCAATGGGATGGGGCCGGAAGTGCAGGTCATCACCCTCGATCCCTCACTGGAACAGATATTGCAAACCTCCATTCAAGCAGTTTCGGAAGGGGGCGCCGGGATCGAACCCGGGCTGGCGGAAAGGATGCACCAATCGCTGGTCGAAAGCGTCCGCAGGCAGGAGTCTGCAGGCCAGGCGTCCATTCTGCTGGTCACACCGGCAATCCGGCCATGGCTGGCAAAACTGGTGCGGCACAGTATCCCGGGGCTGCAGGTACTGGCATATAACGAGATACCGGATAACAAGCAGATCAAAGTGGTTGCCAACATAGGTACTAACACACCCAGCCTCGGTGTAGAGCAGAACGGAGGCGCGGCAGCATGAGCTTTGAATGGCAGAGGATGGAAGCGAACACGCTAGCCAACCTGAACAGTGAGGAACTGGAATGAACGTCAAACGCTTTTTTGCACAGGATATGCGCCAGGCTATACGCCTGGTGCGCGAGGCGCAGGGTGCGGATGCGGTAATTCTTTCGAATCGTAACGTAGACGGGGGCGTCGAGATTATCTCCGCTACCGACTACGATGAGTCCTTGCTGGAAAACAGCGGCCTTGAAGCAGCACCCCAGACAACCGCAGCAGCTCAGCCAGCTGCCAGCGATAGAGACACATCCACAGACAGGGCCGAGCGCACGCCGCCAGCAAGCCAGGCAGTCAATTGGTCACAGGATCCTGCCATTGTCTCTATGAAGGAAGAAATCAGCCAGCTGCGCGGTTTACTGGAAAACCAGCTGGCACACCTGGCCTGGGGTGACCTGGACCGACGCGAACCCCTGCACACGGATGTCATGCGCCGCCTTCACAACATGGAGCTGAGCACCTCCCTTATTGAACAGCTTTCCGCGCCTGCAGTACACGCACGCGATGAGGCCCACGCCTGGCAACTGGCACTGGCGGAACTATCCTCGACTGTCCCTGTTGCCGACAACGACCTGTTGGATCAGGGCGGTATTGTTGCACTGGTCGGTTCCACCGGCGTTGGCAAGACTACCAGCATCGCCAAACTGGCTGCACGCTACGCATTACGCCACGGCCGGCGCCATGTCGCGCTGGTAACCACCGACAGTTATCGTATTGGTGCTCACGAGCAATTGATGACCTATGGCCGCCTGCTGGATATCCCGGTACAGGTGGCTTCCGATCACAACGAACTACGTTCCACGCTCAACAGCCTGGCGGACAAGCGCCTGGTGTTGATCGATACCGCAGGTATGAGTCAGCGTGACGTGCGCCTGACCGAGCAGTTCACAACCCTGGCTGACAGCGGTATTCCGATCCGCACCTTGCTGGTCTTGTCAGCCACCCTGCATACCTCAGTGCTGAATGAAACCGTACAGGCATTTTCCGCCGTGCCTATCGAAGCTGCCATCCTGACCAAGCTGGATGAAGCGGCCAGCCTTGGTGGCGTGCTGTCGGCAGTCATTAAACACCGCTTGCCGTTGATGTTCACCACTAACGGGCAGCGCGTACCCGAGGACATGCACCCCGCACGTGCGCAGGACCTGGTACAGCAGGCTGCTCAACTGGCGCGCGGCGAAGATGTGCCCGGGGATTCACTCATGGCTGAACAATTCGGAGGGTTCCGGACGCATGTTTCTGTCTGAAGCGCGAGTGGATCAGGCCGCTGGATTACGACGTATGGCACAACCAAACCCGGTAAGAGTAATCGCGATAACCAGTGGCAAGGGCGGCGTTGGTAAAACCAACGTCTCGGTGAATCTTGCCGTAGCCCTGGCGGACGTCGGCAAACGCGTCATGCTGCTGGATGCCGATCTTGGTCTTGCCAATGTTGATGTATTGCTGGGGCTGAAGCCGGAGTGCAATCTTTCGCACGTTATCGATGGTAAACGCACACTGGAGGAAGTTATTCTGAAAGGACCTTCCGATATTATGGTGGTCCCTGCTGCCTCCGGTGTAAAACGGCTTGCCGAGCTTTCCACCATGGAAAACGCCGGCCTGATTCGCGCCTTCAGCGAACTCAATCACGATGTCGACACCCTGATTGTCGATACCGCAGCCGGAATCAATGAAAGTGTTACCAGTTTCAGTCGCGCTGCCCAGGAGGTTGTCGTGGTGGTTTGTGATGAACCAGCATCAATGACCGATGCCTACGCACTCATCAAGGTGCTGCATACAGAATACGATATTCAGCACTTCAGGGTGCTTGCAAACCAGACACAAAGCGCCCAGGAGGGAAGGGAATTGTTTAACAAGATTTCACGGGTAACCGATCGCTATCTGGATGTCACGCTGGAATTCATGGGCGTCGTCCCGCACGACGACTATTTGCGCAAGGCGGTACGCAAGCAGCGTGCCGTGGTTCAGGCCTATCCACGCAGCCGTTCTGCGATGGCATTCAAGAATCTTGCCCAGAAGACCGATAAATGGCCGGTGCCAAGGGCTGCTGGCGGACACCTGGAGTTTTTTGTAGAGCGACTGATTCAGTCGCACAACGCACATATGGAGATTGGGGTATGAATGGAGCTGCTATGTATGTAATGAACCCTGACATTGAAAGCGACGACCTGGTGACCGAGCACGCGGCACTGGTTAAACGCATTGCCTACCATCTAATGAGCCGTTTGCCACCCAGTGTTCAGGCCGACGATCTGATCCAGGCCGGCATGATCGGCCTGCTGGAAGCATCCAGAAACTATGATGCTTCACAGGGCGCCAGTTTCCAGACCTACGCGGGCATCCGCATACGCGGCGCCATGCTGGACGAGATCCGCCGCACTGACTGGACGCCTCGTTCTGTGCACCGCAAGGCACGACAGGTCGCCGAGGCGGTACGCAAAATTGAGAACGAGGAAGGGCGTGATGCCCGCGACGTTGAAGTTGCCGAGCTTCTCGGCATCGATCTGCATGAGTATCACCGAATTCTGCAGGACGCAACGGGTTGCCGGGTATTCAGTATCGATGATGCTGGTGTCAATGGCAGCGAGCCGCCTCAGCCGGTCGCTGCGGCGCCGCACAACGAGCCGCTGGACAAGTTACACAAATCGGATTTCAAGGTTGCTCTGGCAGAAGCTATTGCCGGGTTGCCGGAGCGGGAGAGTCTGGTGATGGCGATGTACTACGACGAAGAGCTCAACCTCCGGGAAATCGGTGAAGTGCTGGGCGTTAGTGAATCCCGCGTCTGCCAGATTCACGGACAGGCACTGATACGTCTGCGCTCACGTATGACAGAATGGACCAGCGATTGACAGCCTGTAACAGCAAACAGAAACCAAAGTATATGGACAAGTACAGTATAGCGGGAGGCACCCTTGGATACTGATATGAAAATCCTCATCGTGGACGACTTTTCCACCATGAGACGTATTATCAAGAACCTGCTGCGTGATCTCGGGTTTAACAATACCCAGGAAGCGGATGACGGTAACACCGCATTGCCGATGTTGCAGGGTGGAAGCTTCGATTTCCTCGTCACTGACTGGAATATGCCGGGCATGACAGGAATAGATCTGCTCAAGAAGGTACGTGCCGACGAGAAACTTGTCTCGTTGCCGGTGCTGATGGTAACGGCGGAGTCCAAGCGGGAACAGATTATCGAAGCAGCACAGGCTGGAGTTAACGGTTACATCGTGAAGCCGTTTACCGCTGTAACGCTGAAAGAAAAGATCGATAAAATCTTCGAACGCATTGAAGCGACGGCGGTGTAAACATGGAGCCTGCAACCAAACCTGCTAATACTGCGTTGCTCGATCAAGCCCGGGCACTGGTGCAAGAACTGGAGACAGGCAACATACCTGCTGCCGAAGGCCTGATAGAACGACTCAGCCAGATCCGCGAGCAGTCTCTGTTTCAGGAGCTGGGAAAAATGACGCGCCAGCTACACGATTCCCTGAACAGTTTTGCGGTGGATTCGCGTATGCAGTCACTGGCCGAGTCGGATATTCCCGATGCCAAGGCCAGGCTTAATCACGTTATCGAAATGACAGAAACGTCCGCCAACCGGACGTTGAACGCCGTTGACGATACCTTGCCGATTGCGGCGCAATTGCAGAATGTTGCCAATACATTACATGAGAAATGGGGGCGCTTCCGCAACAAGGAGATGAATGTCGAAGAGTTCCGCGGCATGAGCAGGGAGATAGACGAATTTCTGAGTGTCACAAGGGATAACGCCGGCCAGATTCATACCAACCTGTCTGATGTCATGATGGCTCAGGAATTTCAGGATCTTACCGGCCAGATTTTGCGCCGCGTGATTACCCTGGTGCAGGAGGTGGAGGACAATCTTGTTGAACTGATCCGCCTGTCCGGCGGGTTGGAAACAGAAACCGGGTCCGATTCGACCGCTGTGCGGGAAAGTAAAAAACCGGAAGACATTTTGCAGGGTGTCGGCCCACAGGTGCCCGGAACGGGGGACGACAGTGGTGCGGTATCCGGACAGGACGAAGTCGATGATTTGCTGTCCAGTTTGGGTTTTTGAGGAAACAGAAGGATGAGCCTTGATAGTGACGACGAAATTCTGCAGGACTTTCTGGTTGAGGCTGGAGAAATCCTGGAGCGGCTGAACGAGGAACTGGTCGAGCTCGAGCAGAGCCCGGACGATAACGATCTGTTAAATGCGGTATTCCGCGGCTTTCACACCATCAAGGGTGGTGCCAGCTTCCTGAGTCTGGACGGCCTTGTTCAGGTCTGCCATCGCGCAGAAGATGTGTTTAACGTGTTACGCAACGGTGAACGTGCCGTTGATACGGATCTGATGGACACAGTGCTGCAGGTGCTGGATATTGTGAACAGTATGTTTGCAGAAGTGCAGGGTGGCGAAATGCCCACCCCGGCGCCTGCGGAATTGTTGGCGAAGCTTGAAGGTCTGGCAGTGCCTGGCGGAGCCGAACCGGCAGCAGTTGAGCGAGCAGCTGCTGCCACGGAAGTGTCCTCCAGCGATGATATGGATGCCGAGTTCGAGGCGATGCTGGACCAGGCAGCGCAGAGTAGTCCGGTTGCAGACAGCGACAGCGCGGCTAACGTGTCCGGCAACGATGATATCACTGAAGAAGAGTTCGACGCTTTGCTGGATCAGCTGCACGGTGAAGGCAAAGGGCCTGCGGCAGAAACGGGAGCAGGCGTACAGAATACACCGGAGGCTGGTTCTGTAAAGTCTCCACCGACAGCTTCAGCGGCTGACAGCGACGAGATTACCGAAGAAGAATTTGATGCGCTGCTGGACGAGTTGCATGGTCAGGGCAAGGCGCCGCTACCGGCCTCCGCCGGTAGTGGTGGACCGGAAAAGGCTAAACCAGCTGCAACAGTAAAACCGAAACCTGCCGCGACAAAAAAAGCGAAGGCACCCGCGCCGCCCGCCAACAAGGCGGAAGCAACGGTACGCGTCGATACCGGCCGACTGGACGAAATCATGAACATGGTGGGTGAGCTGGTGCTGGTACGGAACCGCCTGGCGAATCTCAAGGAGTCACTGGCCAACGAAGCGATGTCGAAGGCTATTGCGAATCTGGATGTAGTCACAGCCAATTTACAGAACTCGGTGATGAAAACGCGCATGCAGCCGATCAAGAAAGTTTTTGGCCGCTTCCCGCGCGTGGTGCGCGACCTGGCGCGCAGCCTGGACAAGGAAATCAATCTGGAACTGCAGGGTGAGGAAACCGATCTCGACAAGAACCTGGTCGAGGCGCTGGCTGACCCGCTGGTGCACCTGGTGCGCAACGCAGTTGATCACGGCATTGAAATGCCTGATGAACGCGAGGCCAAAGGCAAACCGCGTGCCGGTACCGTGATACTGGCAGCGGAACAGGAGGGTGATCATATCCTGTTATCCATTGAAGACGATGGCGCCGGTATGGACGCTGATGTACTGCGTAAAAAGGCGGTGGAAAAGGGCCTGATGGATGAAGATGTCGCCGCGCGCCTGGATGACAAGGATTGCTACAACCTGATTTTCGCGGCCGGATTCTCGACCAAGGAGCAGATTTCCGACGTCTCCGGTCGCGGTGTCGGTATGGACGTGGTCAAAACCCGGATTGGTCAGTTGAATGGCAGCGTCGAGATAGATTCTGAATGCGGCAAGGGCAGTCGTTTAATGATCAGAGTGCCACTGACACTGGCTATCATGCCAACCCTGATGGTCAACATCGGCGACCAGCCCTTTGCTCTGCCTTTGGGCAGTGTCAGCGAGATATTCGACCTGGAAGAAAGCCGTACCAATGTCGTAGACGGTCAACTGGTCATCATGGTGCGCGAGAGGGCGTTGCCGCTGTTTTATTTGCGCGAGTGGCTGGTGGACAAATCATCGCAGGCCGATGTTGACGTAGTCAGCCACGTGGTTGTGGTGCATGTTGGCAGTCAGAAAGTTGGTTTCGTGGTCGAACAGCTGGTTGGTCAGGAAGAAGTGGTGATTAAGCCGCTGGGCGCCTTCCTGCAGGGATTGGCCGGATTCGCCGGTGCAACCATCACAGGCGATGGCAGAATTGCACTAATTCTGGACGTACCCAGCTTGATGAAAGCTTACGTCCAGCATAGGTAAGGGCTGTAACAGCATGGACGGGCTTCAGAGCAAGAGTTCCATGGTGACGCGCGTCCTGGTCGTCGACGACTCAGGGTTTTTTCGCCGGCGTATTATCGAAATACTGGAAGCTGACAAGCGCATCAAGGTCGTCGGTAGCGCTGCCAATGGCAAAGAGGCCATCGAGCAGGTGGCAAAACTGAAGCCGGATGTGGTGACCATGGATATCGAGATGCCGGTAATGGACGGCATCACCGCCGTTCGCCACATCATGTCATCCAACCCGCTCCCGATACTGATGTTTTCCTCTCTGACGCACGACGGTGCACAGGCAACGCTTGATGCCCTGGAGGCTGGTGCGGTAGATTTTCTGCCCAAGCGCTTTGAGGACATTGCAAAGGACAGGGAACAGGCCAAACAGTTGTTGCGCAACCGCATTCGTGCGGTGGCGCGCAAGCAATCCATAACTCCATCCGCGCCAGCGCGTCGGACTCCGGTCAGACCCGCTGCGGCACCGGTTAGCGTCAGACGTGGGAAATTCCAGCTAGTTGCCATTGCCAGTTCAACTGGTGGACCGGTAGCGCTGGCGCAAGTGCTGACAACATTACCGTCGGATTTTCGTTTTCCGGTGGTTGTTGTTCAGCATATGCCTGGTACTTTCACCCCGGCATTCGCGGCACGCCTTGACCAGCAGTGTGAGGTCAAGGTCAAGGAAGCACACGACGGTGATGTGCTTGCGCCGGGCGAGGTGTTGATAGCACCAGGCGGTCGGCAGATGACCTTTAAACAGGTGGGTGGAGCAGTGCAGGTCATTATCAATGATGGTGACACTGGTTTGCATTACAAGCCGTGCGCCGATGTCACTTTTGAATCCGTTGCGTCAGTGTACGGTGGAAAGGCGTTGGCCCTGGTTTTGACGGGAATGGGCGCGGATGGCCGTGAAGGTGCGCGCACACTGAAAAAGCAGGGTGCAACTGTGTGGAGTCAGGATGAGGCCAGCAGTGTTATTTACGGTATGCCAATGGCTGTGGCGGAAGCAGGCCTGAGTGACCAGGTGCTTTCACTGCGCGATATCGGGCCTGTGCTGGTAAAGACGGCGGGTGGCTGAGCATGGATATGCTGAGCATGACCGGGATCCTGCTGGCGACAGTTGCCATACTGGGCGGCAATGTCCTCGAAGGCGGGCACATGTCTTCCCTGGTGCAATTGACGGCATTCGTTATTGTGGCTGGCGGTACGCTGGGCGCTGTCATGGTCCAGACCCCGATAGCCACCTTTGTACGTTCCATGAAAATTGCTGTCTGGGTATTCGTGCCGGTGAAACTGCAACCGGAAGAGGCCGCGGAAAAAATTGTCAACTGGAGCAATATAGCCCGTCGTGAAGGCTTGCTGGGGCTGGAGGCGATTGCCGAGGAAGAACCCGATCAGTTCGCCCGCAAGGGGCTCCAGTTATTGGTGGACGGTAGCGAGCCGGAAATAATTCGTTCCATTCTTGAAGTGGAAATCGACGCCAGGGAACATCAGGATATCCAGGCCGCCAAAGTTTTCGACGGCATGGGCGGTTATAGCCCGACCATCGGAATTATCGGCGCTGTGATGGGGCTGATCCACGTCATGAACAATCTCGCGGACCCCTCCAAACTCGGCGGTGGAATTGCGACAGCCTTTGTTGCAACTATCTACGGCGTAGGGTTTGCCAATCTGCTGTTCCTGCCAATGGCTAACAAACTCAAGAGCCAGGTGCACAGCCAGACCCAGTTCAGGGAGATGATAGTCGAGGGTGTTATCTCGATTGCCGAAGGAGAAAACCCGCGCAACATTGAGACCAAGTTACAGGGTTACTACCAATAGAGCCGTCAGGACGATGCAACCTCAATCAGGTTACAGTTACCACGAGCGGAAATATATGGCGAGAAAAAAGCGCACTGAAGAACACGAAAATCACGAGCGCTGGCTGGTATCCTACGCGGATTTTATAACCCTGCTGTTTGCGTTCTTCGTCGTCATGTACTCCATTTCTTCGGTCAATGAAGGCAAGTACCGTGTTCTGTCAGATTCCATGGTCGCCGCTTTCAGGGATCCGGCGCGCAGTCTGGCACCCATCCAGGTTGGCAACCCGCTGCGTTCGCCATCGCAGTCGAAATCTATTCTTGATCACAACAAGCAGATCATGGAGATATTCAAAGTACCTTTACAGCGTGAATCAGCGCGACAGGCCGAGGATAAAAAGTCACCATTGGAACCGCAGACAATGCGGGATGATACTGCCGATGAAGAAGACATGGACGAGGCTGCGCAACAACTCGCCGATGAGATCGAGGCAGCGATGGCAGACCTGGTGGATGATGGCCTCATCGACGTGCGTCGCGACAAACGCTGGATTGAGGTCGAAATAAAGTCCAGCATCCTGTTTAATTCCGGGAGTTCTGAACTGTCTGCCAAATCCGAGCCGTTGCTGCGTGAGCTGGCAGAAAAAATACAGCCACTGGACAATGTGATTCATGTCGAGGGGTTCACCGATAATGTCCCGATCAATAACTTCGAGTTCATTTCCAACTGGGAGCTGTCTGCATCACGTGCGGCAAGTGTTGTACATTTGTTTACCCGGCTGGGTATAGATCCGCAACGTATGGCAGCAATTGGCTATGGCGAATTCCGTCCGATAGCCGGCAATGCTACGGCGGCAGGCAGGGCAAAGAACCGTCGTGTCGTGCTGGTTATCATGTCAGGGTCTGACGCACGCATCAGTCAACGTATGGATCATCTGCAGACGACGCGCGAAGGAAAACCCGAGCTCGTAACCGAACCGGAGCAGCAGCCCGACCCTGTAGCTTTGCAGGCAGACGGAGCCGCATCGTGAATATCTGGACAGTTTCCAATCAGAAAGGCGGTGTGGGTAAAACCACCACCGTCGTCACTCTGGGTGGATTGCTGGCGCAGCAGGGCAAACGCGTACTGTTGCTCGACCTGGATCCGCAGGGCTCCATGACGTCGTATTTTCGCCTCGATCCCGATGGCAACGAACGCAGCGTGTATTCATTGTTCGAGGCGTGTGCCAATCATACCCGGGTTGAGCCGCTGGAGATGCTGTTACATGGCGCCGGAGTGGAAGGTCTTTTTCTGTTGCCGGCATCGACCGCCATGGCCACCCTCGACCGGCAACTGGGTACGCGGGAGGGTATGGGGCTGGTTATCAAACAGACGCTGGCGCGGCTTGAGTCACAGTTTGACTACGTGCTGATGGACTGTCCGCCGATGCTGGGTGTTCTGATGGTCAATGCGCTGGCTGCGTGTCAGCGGCTGTTGATCCCGGTGCAGACTGAGTTTCTTGCCCTGAAGGGGCTGGATCGCATGTTGCATACCCTGCGGATGATTACGCATTCGCGCGGCGGAGTGCTCCCATACACCATCATTCCGACATTCTTCGATCGCCGTACCCGTGCTTCCATGGACGCACTGCGTAGCATGCGTGATCAGCACGGTGAGTTCCTGTGGCCACGCGTGATTCCGGTTGATACCCAGTTCCGCGAGGCCAGTAAGGCAGGGAAACCGCTCTGTGTTCATAATCCCGCAGCGCGTGGTAACGAGGCCTATGCATCCCTGCTACGCAGCTTGCAGCAGCAGGATGCGCCAGTGGCAGAGGCGGTGTCGTTATGAAGAGTGACACCCGCAAGGAGCAGTTGCTGGATCAACAACTGGCTTTGAGCGCCTATCTCGACGTGATGCTGCAAGGCGAGCTTGCGCTGCAAGCTGAAACCCCGGCGCATGTCCAGGTTGTAGCGGCAGCGCCTGCCGAGTTGACACCCGCTGTGGAACAGGCGGAGGGGACAACGACCCGCTTGGAGAGCGGTGTCCCTGGCTGGGCAACAACACGTTTCCAGGCTTTGCTGTTCGAGGTGGCCGGGCTCACGCTGGCGGTGCCGCTGATCAAGCTGAAAGGGGTGGTGCCCAATGAAGCAGGATTGACGCCCATGCCCGGACATTCTCCGCTGTTTCCAGGCATCGTGCCTTACCAGGGTGCCAACGCCAGGGTCGTTGACACCGCACGCTTTATCCTGCCACAGGACCGCACTGAGCAGCTGGACGCCGATTTTGCGGAGCGCAGTGCTCACCTGGTGATGATCGATGAGGGGCGCTGGGCGCTGGCGTGCGACGCAATTGGCGAAGTAATCGAACTGGAATCAAAGGACGTCAAGTGGCGCGGTGCTAGCGCCAGGCGCGCCTGGCTGGCCGGTACGGTAATCGAACAGATGTGTGCACTGCTGGATATCGACGCGTTGACCGAAGAATTGGCCAATGGTCTGGCATGATTAATGCTTTTTTTCTGGTATCCGGGCAGTTGACCGGTTTTTGACACCGGACCTTAATTTACGACTCACTTACCCGAGGTTTCGATATGGCGAATGTGGCTGCCAAGGCAAATGAAAATGACGCAGTAGTTCAGTGGGTTACCTTCCGGCTGTCGGATGAGACCTACGGTATCAATGTAATGCAGGTACAGGAAGTCCTGCGCGTCTCGGAAATCGCGCCGGTGCCAGGCGCGCCGCATTATGTGCTCGGTATTATCAACCTGCGCGGCAATGTTGTGACGGTTGTGGATACCCGTATCCGGCTGGGTCTGGCAACCAGCGAAGTGACGGATTCTACGCGGATTGTGATTATTGAGGGCGAGAAACACGTCGTTGGCATCCTCGTTGACTGTGTCGCCGAGGTAGTGGACCTGGCTGCTTCCGAAGTGGAGTCCGCGCCCAACGTTGGCAACGAGGAAAGTGCCAAATACATCCAGGGCGTCGCCAGCCGCGGTGACGAACTGCTGATTCTTGTCGATCTGAACAAACTGCTCACCGATGAAGAGTGGGATGAACTGGCCAGTCTGTAACTGGCTGATTCCTGATGCGGTCCGGGGGATGCAATCATGGCCGAAATCGGACAGCTACCTCCTGCCTATCGAGTTCCACCCAGCCTTCCCGCCAAGGGAACCGGGGAGGGTGACCGGGGTCCACAACGCAAGCCGGAGCGTGAGCGTCGGCAACCGGATCAGCGACGCCAACCTGGGGACAAAGATGATGACGGATCCGGTATAGACGAATACGCCTGAGGTGTTACCAATGATCAGCCAAATCCTGAAAGGAATAAGCGCACGCACAGTATCCGGCCTGGCAGCGATAGCCGCTCCCGGTCGGCGCTCCCGGCCGGGTGAGGAGAGCCTGCTTGAGGAGCTTCAGGCTACACAGCAACGTGTCCAGCAGCTGGAGCAGGAGTTGAGTGCCCTGTGCAGCGCTTCATCGGGTGTCGGAGGTCATGTGGTCAGACTGGAGCAGCAGGTGCAACGGATCAACGAGCGGCAGAACGTTCTCGAACTGCGTACCTGCGGTAATCGCCCTTACAGCCAGGCAAGCCAGCTGGTACACAATGGTGCGGATATCGAAGAGCTGGTGGGTAGCTGTGGTCTGACCCGTGGTGAAGCCGAACTATTGGTAATGATGCAACGCGGCTCGGGTTGACAGCCAGGGAAGCTCTGACGAATCTAGGGTTGTTGCGGTGCTTTACCTGACAGGTGGTAGGCAAAGGCAATCACCTGTGCAACAGCCAGATACAAAGCCTCGGGTATTTCTTCCCCGAGTTCCACACGCGCCAGCACGGCTGCCAACGGTTCATTCTCCTGCATGGGTATACCATGCTGACGCGCCAGTTCGATAATCTGTTCAGCAACACGGTCATGCCCTTTGGCGGTTACCCGCGGTGCGCGTTCGCCATCGTATTGCAGCGCTATTGCCAGTGGCGTGGCCGGTGTTTTTTCTTTCATACTGTTTCCCTTATCAGGGGCTGTTCAACGCCGCTCCTTGCAGCGGGTCTGGGTCCGCGCTGGCACTCCAGCTCACCGACATCCAGTCCGGCCGTGTGCAGCGCTTCACGCAGCTCATGCATGTGTTCGTGCAACAGCGGTAGTGTGTCTGTCTGTTCCGCCCAGAAGCGTGCTGATACCTGTTCATTAGAGAGTTGCACCTGTGCCTGCACCGGACCCAGCCCGGGCAGATCAAACGCCAGCTGCACCGTCCAGTGCTGCACCGGTTGCGCAGCCTCGTGCTTTTGTTCGCCACTATCCTGAAGCAGGCGCATCGACCATAAATCAATATCGTCCCCGCGGCGTATGGGTAGTTCAAACAGCCATTCCAGCAAACCGCGTTCACCTTCCCTGGGCACAGCGGCCAGCTGATGCAGCTGTATTCGTGCCAGTGCCGCTTCGGCTTGCAGCAGCAGGTCGGTACGGAAATTACCCATGCGACTGATCAGCTCCAGGCTGGCCTGGAGTGCAGACTGTGGAACCGGCAGCGCACCACGCAGCGGAGCAGGCAGCTCGCCACTGAGCAGCACGGCAGGCGAAGCTCCGCCAGTGCCGCCGGCCGGGGAGGGTGTCGCCGTCGTTGCCTGCAGCGAAGCTGCGCTAGCCGGCCGGGCTGCGCCTGCTGTGGCGCCGGGGAGGCTGGCCCGGGCCGCGCGCCGGGTCTGGTCAGGTGTTGCTGACTGTGTCGCTGGAGCAGCGCCTGGCGGGTTGGCGGGTAGCTGCTGAGCGGGTGCTTTTGCGGCGCCTGCTGCGGGTACTGGTACTGGTGTCGGTGTGCTTGTTCCCGGTTTCAGGGTGTCCGGCGTGGATGACGCTATGCCGGTTGCTGGCGGCGGTGGGACAGTGCCTGTCCGCGCGCTACTGCCTGGCCAGTTGCGCACCATCTGTACCAGGCGCAGCAGGTTCGCCTTGAAATCGGTCTGCACAGCAGGTTGAGCAGCGCTCGTGCCGGTGCTTTGCAAAATCCGGCTCTCCAGAAAAATGCCCGAATCGCCGATAGCTTTCTTCAGGCCCTGTTGGGTCGAAACAGCCTGGACATCGGGCATCTGGCGGAGGGTGGAGCGTACCAGTTCGTTCAACAGTGGCGGTGTGGGCGGATTGGGAAGGCGTGCCAGTTGGTTCATATTGGCCAGTAACGGTGTCAAAGGCCCCTGTTTGGGCAGCAGCAGGCGCACCATGCTGGAGAGCGGCGATTCGCTCTGTGTCGAGATGATCTTCAGCAGTGGCTGTTTGCCCAGGCTGTGCACCTGCAAGGTCAGCTGCTGGCCTTTTTCCAATGGCAGTGAAGTCTGGGCGCTGACCTGCCGATTACCAATAGCCAGCAGAACTTTTCCGATACTGTTATCGGTTACGGTCGCTTGCAGCAACTGACCCGTTTGCCACCGCTGTATCGCGGCCGGGGTGCTGGTTGCGGGCAGGCCAGGAAGCCCGGACGTGGGGCCAGTGGTTACCACGGCTTAGTGGTCAGCGGGTGAAACATGACATCTATACTGCACCATTTGCATGCATAAGGAAACGACGAAACGTTTGGCATGAAAACAGCGAAGTCACACAGAGTACTCTGGTCTACGCGCAGGAATGGCATAGTGCGCGGACCTTACCCGGGCAGGCAGGTCAGCCGTTATATTCTGCTGGGACGCATTTGTGAAAACGACGAACTAAAGCCGGATGATGGCGACTGGGCATCACTATCCGCGTATCCGGAACTGATCCCGGAAGTGATGAAACTTCCGCCAAGCGAAGAAAACCTGCAAAAGCTGTTAATGGCGCGCATGCACGAGGACGAACGTCAGCCCGGTGATCGCCGTGAACGTGCGCCCAATCACGACTCAGCCGAGTTAAGGGATAAACGTAGTGGTTGTGAACGCCGGCGCAGCGAGAGTGAAGAAGAACTGCATCATCGCCTGCTTAGATACCGGTATTCACACGAGACGCAGGCGAGCCGCAAATTATACCGTTATCCGCTGGCAGCAAGTGTGCTGGTGCTGATCGGTTTAATGATCAGCTACGTGCTGGAACAGATTGAGCCTGAACCGGTTTTACCTGACTGTGCAGCCATCGCGCGACCGGGTGTGAA
>Ga0316192_10000706_pt1 | contig 24347 bp, 23 predicted proteins | sample MerIslwburrow_MG_FD_204931 | JGI IMG/M metagenome (GOLD analysis project Ga0316192, IMG submission 204931) | Coastal sediment microbial communities from Maine, United States - Merrow Island worm burrow | ecosystem: Environmental > Aquatic > Marine > Coastal > Sediment | place: USA: Maine...
ATCCTTATCATCGTGAATAGATGAAACCAGGCTTCTAGTTGTTGGACCCTGCTTTTCTGAGTGCCACAAGCGTAAAAACCGAGTCAATATTTCACAAAAGATAGTGTTATTGATTGCCGGTGGCAGCAGTGTTTTCCAGCGATCCAATGCCATTCCAGATAATAATATTGCGGCGTCGATTTCAAATCCTGGTTTGAGCGTGGGATGGATTTCGTTTTTCTTGCTGATTGCTTGCGTTTAGGGCGAGGCGATTATTTCAGCGTTACCAAAAGCCGTGAGAATAAAATTGAAATCTTGTTTGTCGATGAAAATACCAATGATGAGTAGTGAGATTGTGTGAGGCAGAAAAGTTTTTCCTGATCACGTCTGTTTTCAGGTCAAGAGGCGGGATTCCTTCAAGTGTTAAAAAATGTGTCTTAGTTAGTGTTTTGATGTGTCAGTTTATTGGCTGTTTTCATTGTTGGATAAAAAACTGTTGATCGTGTTGTTGAATTTGTTTTGATGTTTATTAACGCAAGTTAGAATGTGAGCATTTTTTACAAATAATTTATTTGTTAAAGCCTCTAATGATTTTTTAAATACGGTCGATTATGAGTGGGATAACAATATATGGGTTGTTTTTTTTGCATTCGTATAGCGTTTGAAATTAGAATGGGTTCGCACTCTTTTAATTAAATACAAAATGGAGAATATTTAATGGTCAAAAGAGCAATAAAAAAGAAGGCGCGCAGTAAGACTAAGGCTCGTCGTAAACCGGTTGTGTCAGCTGCAAGTGTATTGGCCGAAGCGCCAATTAATGCTGATCACAAAAAGGCATTGACTGCGGCTGGTCGTGAAGTAAAAGCGCAAGAACGTGCTGCTGCTGCATTGGCAAAAGCGACTGCTAAACAAGCTGCTGAAGATGCTCGTTTGAGAAAAGCAGCTGCTGCTGCCAAGAGCAAAAAAACAGCTGCTGCTAAAAATGCTGTCGCCAAGGCGCGTGCCGCCAAGGCTAATGCTACTGCTGCTGTAAGGGCTGCCAAGGCATCTGCATCTGCATCTGCTGCGGCTGTTAAGTCGGCTATGGCTGATGTTGCTGCGATCAAGGGTAAAGATGCCGCTATGAGCAAGGCAGTTGCTGCCTTTGCTGCTAAGTGGGAAAAGGCTTACGATCGTAAAGCTGCTGCAGCGGCCAGGAGAAAGGCGGCTGCCAAGAAAAAGGTACGTCGTAAAAAAGCTGCTTAATTGCTGAAAAGGCTTTTAACCCTGATTGTTAATCAGCTTATTAGCCGCTTTAAGAAGGCCCGCCATGCGGGCCTTTTTGTTTTGGGGGAATATTCTAGATAAATGATTTTAAATAAATCAATTCAACTGGCCTGCCCACTTGATGGTCAAGCTTTGAGTTTGCAGGAGCGTCGTTTTGTTTGTCTGAATGGCCATAGTTTTGATGTGGCGAGACAAGGTTATCTTCATTTATTGCCAGTGCAGCAGAAACGTTCGAAGTCCCCTGGTGACAGTGTTGAAATGATTGAGGCCAGACAGCGTTTTTTAACGGCGGGTTTTTATGACCGAATTGCCGCTCAATTAATAGAAACTTTGCGCTGTCATGTGCAATTGAATAATGACTCTTGTCTGCTTGATGCCGGTTGCGGTGAAGGTTTTTATCTTCAACGTTTGTATGAGGCTTTTGCCGAAGATAATATTCTGCCGGGTCTGGTCGGTTTGGATATTTCCAAACCTGCGATTGTTGCCGCAGCCCGGCGTAATAAAAATATCACCTGGCTGGTAGCAAGCAATAAACAACCACCTTTAATGCCGCAATCGGTGGATGTGATTATTTGTATGTTTGGTTTTCCGGTTTTTGAGGCCTTTAAAAAGATACTCAAGCCGGGCGGTAAATTGTTGATGGTTGAAGCAGGGCCGCAGCATTTGATTGAGCTGCGTCAGGTTATCTATGCCGATGTAAAACAGGCTGGTTTGCCAGATTTGAGTGCGGCCGAGCAACAGGGTTTTGAATTGTTGCTGCAGGATGAATTGTCATACTCGATAGTGGCGCTGGGGCGGGAGCAGATTGCCGATCTATTGCTGATGACGCCGCATATGTTTCGCGCCAGCCAGGAAGGCAAGCAGCGGGCCGCTGAGCTGGAGCAGATTGATCTGACAGTGGATGTGTCGCTGCGACTATTGCAGTTAAATGGTTGAGTTAAACCGCTGTGGCGCGGTTTATGGGTCGAGCTGGTATAATTGCGCCACTTTTTCGTGAAATATAGACGAGCGTTTCAATGAACACAGAAAATAAGCCACTGGTTGGCATCATCATGGGCTCAACCTCAGACTGGGACACCATGCGTAATGCTGCCGAGGCGCTGCAGCAGTTGGGTATTCCTCATGAGGTAGAGGTGGTATCGGCCCATCGCACACCGGACAAGTTATTTGAATATGCCGAAGCGGCGGAAGGTCGGGGTATCGAAGTAATTATCGCCGGTGCCGGCGGTGCTGCCCATTTACCCGGTATGGTGGCGGCCAAGACCGTGGTGCCGGTGCTGGGTGTGCCGGTACAGTCCAAGGCGCTGAATGGTATGGATTCGCTGCTGTCGATTGCGCAAATGCCTGCCGGGATTCCTGTCGGCACGCTGGCCATTGGTAAGGCCGGTGCCGCCAACGCTGGCCTGTTTGCTGCGGCGATACTAGGTAATAAATATCCAGAATATCGTCAGGCGCTGCATAGCTTTCGTCAGGCCCAGACCGACAAGGTCTTGGCCAACGCCAATCCACGGGAACAAGACTAATGAAGGTTGGTATTCTCGGTGGTGGCCAGTTGGCCCGCATGCTGGCACTGGCGGGTTATCCGCTGGGGCAGGAGTTTAGTGTGCTTGATCCCGGTGCTGATGTTTGCTCGGCTGCGGTTGCAGATCAGCTGCAAGGTGATTATGTCGATCAGACGCTGTTAGCCCAATTGGCCGAGCGGGTCGATGTGGTGACCTATGAGTTTGAGAACGTGCCCGCCGCAGCGGTGGAGTTTCTGGTCGGCAAGGTGCCGGTCTATCCACCGCAACAGGCCTTGGCAACAGCCCAGGACAGACTCAAAGAAAAGACTCTATTTGGTGAGCTGGGCATAGCCACACCGGCTTTTGCTGCGGTAAACAGTCTCGAAGAGCTGCAACAGGCTATGCAGCAGGTTGGTTGGCCGGCGGTGCTTAAGACCCGCAGTGAGGGTTATGATGGCAAGGGCCAGGCGGTGTTGCGTCAGCCTGAAGACCTGGCTTCGGCGTGGCAGTCGCTCGGTGGCGTTGCCGCCATCGTTGAGGCATTCGTGCCGTTTGACCGCGAGATATCTATTATCGCCGTGCGCAGTACAACGGGCGAAATGGTCTGTTATCCCCTGACTGAAAATACTCATCGCGATGGCATTCTACGTCTTTCGATTGCCCGTCCCGATGATGCCATGCAGGCCAGGGCGGTTGAGTATGCCGAACGTCTGTTGGCTAAGCTTGATTATGTCGGTGTGCTGGCGCTGGAACTGTTTCAGGCCGGTGATAGCTTGTTGGCCAATGAGTTTGCTCCGCGTGTGCACAACTCTGGCCACTGGACTCAGGATGGTGCGGTGACCTGTCAGTTTGAGAATCATCTGCGTGCCATCTCGGGTCTGCCGCTGGGGGCGACCGATGCGATTGGTCATGCGGCCATGGTTAATCTGATCGGAGATATTCCAGCCAGCGCGGCTGTGCTGGTCAATCGCCATGCTCATCTGCACTTGTATGGCAAGGACGAGCGCCCGGGCCGCAAGGTTGGTCACATCAATCTTTGCGCTGCAAACGAGCAGCAGATGCAGGCCGAGCTTAAATTATTGCTTGAACTGGTAGACGCTTAACACGGCGGGGTGCAATGCCCCGTCGCAACCCTTTTGCTTTGAACTGCTAGAATCATAGATAGATCCTGTCTATTGAGGTAGCGGTCGTGGATGTTCATAGTTTCTTCCTTTATCTATTGTTAATCCTGCTGACGGCGCGAATCTTTGCCGAACTGGCAACACGTCTGCAAACCCCTTCTGTGATTGGTGAACTGCTGGCCGGCGTGGTGCTGGGGCCGAGTCTGCTGGGCTGGGTTGAACCGCTGAATGCGATCAGGATGTTGGCCGAGATCGGCATCATTCTATTGTTATTCGAAGTCGGCCTGGGGACTGATGTTCGGCGTCTGATCAGCAGCGGCCGAAAATCCATTATCGTCGCCTCATCTGGGTTTCTGTTGCCGCTGTTGTTTGGTTTTTTGCTGGCTTATGGTGTCTTCGATTTGTCACCGCTGGTGGCGCTGTTTGTCGGCGGCACCTTAACGGCCACCAGCATCGGTATCACCGTTAGAGTTCTCGCTGACCTGAAACGACAGAATTCGATTGAGGGGCAGATTGTTCTTGGCGCGGCGGTGATGGACGATGTAATGGGCGTGATCCTGTTGGCAATGCTGTATGAGTTTTCCCTTGGTGGTGGCGTCAGTTTGATGAATGTCGGTAAGGTCATGATATTCATCGCGGCCTTTTTTGTACTGGCGCCGATTGCGGCGAAACTGATTTCGCTGGTAATCAAACGCTTTGATGATGTCAGTGTGATTCCCGGTTTGGTTCCTACCACGATGGTTTCACTGGTGTTGTTCTTTGCCTGGCTGGCTTATGTGATTGGTGCGCCGGAGCTGCTGGGTGGTTTTGCCGCAGGGCTGGCCTTGTCGCGGCGTTTCTTCCTGCCGTTTGGTATTGCCTTGCGTACCGATGCGGAATTTGCCGCCAAGATTGAGTCGCAGATGCGGCCGATTATTCAGCTGTTTACACCGATATTTTTTGTCATGGTTGGCCTGTCGCTCAATCTGCATGAGATTGACTGGCAGTCGTCTTTTATCTGGCTGTTCTCTTTGTCTTTGCTGTTGGTGGCCGTGTTTGGCAAGCTGATTGGCGCCCTGTTTATCAAAGAGCCCTGGCCGGTGCGCTGCATGATCGGGGTGGCCATGGTGCCGCGCGGTGAAGTGGGTTTGATCTTTGCAGAGCTTGGCCGTGTCGGCGGAATTTTTTCGAATGAGGTCTACGCTGCGATGGTGATAGTGATCGCCCTGACTACCTTGTTGCCGCCATTGGTGATGAAGCTGTTTTATTCAGTGTTTAGTAAGCAGCTGCCTATTGTTCCTGATCGCTAGTTTGTTTTTTCTTTTTTGCTCGCGGATGGGCTTTGTCATAGACGCTGGCCAGGTGTTGAAAGTCGACATGGGTATAGATCTGGGTGGTGCTGATGTCGGCATGGCCGAGCAGTTCCTGCACGGCGCGCAGGTCGCCTGATGATTCCAATAGGTGGCTGGCAAATGAGTGACGCAACATGTGCGGATGGACGTGTTTATCCAGGCCCTGTTTGATGGCCCACTGATGCATACGACTTTGAATAGAACGTTGTGATAGTCGGCTGCCATTTTTGTTGACGAAGATGGCTTGCTCTTCATGTTTGGCGATGCCGATGCGAATTTTTAGCCACTGCTGTAGTGCCACAATGGCAAGTCGGCCAACCGGTGAAATGCGGGTCTTTGCACCCTTACCAGTGATGCGCACGGTTTGGTCGCGCAGGTCGATGTCATGCAGGTTAAGGTTGGTTAATTCACTCAGGCGCAGGCCGGAGGAATACATTAATTCCATGATGGCCCAGTCACGCAGGCTAAGCGGGTCATCTGTTTTGATGTCCAGCAGTTTGGCAACCTCATCCACATCCAGCAGATCGGGCAGTTGGTGTTTTTGTTTTGGCGCGCTGACGCTGGTGGCCGGGTTGATCAGGGCCATGCCTTCGCGTAGTAAAAAATTATAGAAGGAGCGTATGGCCGACAGGTTGCGTTGCATGCTGCGACTTGCCAGGCGTTTGTGGCGCAACATGGCGGCGAAGCTGCGGATATGATGATCACGTAGCTCGTTCCATTCGTTAATCTGCTGTTGCTGGCAGAAACTTTGTAGTTTGTTGAGATCGCGCTGGTAATTGCTGAGGGTGTGGGGTGAGACCTGGCGTTGGTTGCGCAAGTAGGCCAGGAATAATTCTATTGCCTGGCCACTTGGTTTTATTTGTTCATCATCATTCATGGCTTTCTTTTTCTGCAACATAGGGGCGAATGCCGCGACTGAGGATGTCGCCCAGGTTGCTGAGAAAAAGAGTTCCTATATTGGCGTGAAAACGGTTTTCATCATGGCTGCCGATGGCCAGAATGCCGAGATAGTTACAGCCAGCGCTGGAACAGAAGTCGCCGCCAAGCGGGATCAGGGCGGTTGATTTGATGTCGTCGGCCTGATCGCCAAACAGGTAACTAAGTTGTTCCTGTTTGAGTGGGCCGCAGACTGGTTTTTCATGGCTGAGGATGCTCTTGAATGAATCCAGACGTGGATCTTCCAGAGGCACGAAGATGGTTTGTATCAGATCGCTGCCCGAGTGAGTGCCAGAATCGATGCTGGTCTGGCTTGGGTCGACAAACAGTTTGATTGTTACCGCGTCGGCTTCAAAGTCACCGCGCAGGCTATCGTCCAGGGCAATATAAAGTTCATTCAGACTGTTGGCATCCATCAGACTGAGGATTAGTCTGTGCATGCGGTCGTTGAGCTTGTCATTGTCGCGGGCGATCTGCACCAGCCCTTCCAGCTGTGCCTTGAATTTTTTGTTTTGTTCGCGCAACGTACCGAGTTGGCGTTCAACCAGGGATATTGCACCGCTGACCTGATGGCTGATGTTCAGTTCGGCCAATATGTCGGGGTTTTCTTCGAAAAATTCGGGGTTCTGATGCAGGTATTCGGCAATGGTTTCGGCATCAAGCGTGATTGCCTCATGGGTTTGTGAGTCTTGCGTACTGCTCATATTTCTATTTTCCCTTCAAATACATGTGTGGCAGGGCCGGTCATCCAGACGGGTTCGCCGTCGCCCTGCCAGCGTATCAATAATTGCCCACCAGGCAAATCAACTTTTACTGTTTCGTCCAATTCGCCCCATTGACGGCCGATGACCATCGCGGCACAGGCGCCGGTGCCGCAGGCCAGGGTTTCACCGCAGCCGCGTTCAAATACGCGCAGGAGAATATGGTCACGACTGACAATCTGCATAAAACCGGCGTTTACCCCCTGGGGGAAATCCGGGTGGTGGCTGATGGCCGGGCCAAGCGATTCCAGCGGGGCGGTGTTGATGTCACAAACTTTGTAGACCGCATGGGGATTGCCCATGGAGACGGCGCCGATGATGATGTCTTCACCGTGATGGTTGATGTGATAACGGGGTTTTAGCGCCTCGGTCATGAAAGGCAGGTTGGCAGGCTCGAATCGTGGCGCACCCATGTTGACGCTGACCTGGCCATTGCTTTCAAGGCGCGGATAGATGATGCCGGTCCTGGTTTCGACGGCAATCTCGTCTTTGTTGCTCAGGCCCTGGTCGCGGACGAAACGGGCAAAACAGCGCGCACCATTGCCGCACTGTTCTACTTCGCCACCGTCAGCATTGAAGATGCGATAGCGAAAATCCGCTGTGGTGGTTGGTCTTTCTACCAGCAATAACTGATCGCAACCGACACCAAAGTGACGGTCGGCGATGAATCGAATTTGCTCGGCGCTGAGGTTGATGGTTTGGTTAATGGCATCGATAACAACGAAGTCATTACCCAGGCCGTGCATTTTGCTGAAATTGATGGTTTGCATCGGCGCAGTTTACCACGTTAACCAGAGCTGCTGATGGGGTGCTAGGGGTGTTGCGGGGAGGGTTGTCTGCCGAATGATACTTCATTCGGCAGGCAGGTATTGTTTAGAAGTTTGGTTTTTCTGGTGCGTCGTCGAAACGCTTAACACTGGAAAGAATTTCTTCCTTGGCAGCATCGATATTGCCCCAGCCTTCAATCTTGACCCATTTGCCTTTCTCCAGATCCTTGTAGTGCTCAAAGAAGTGAGAGATCTGGTTTTTCAGTGAGTCAGGTATATCGGCGATGTCATTGATATGATCGTAACGGTCGGTCAGCTTGCTGACTGGCACGGCCAGTATTTTGGCGTCAAAACCAGACTCGTCGCTCATTTTTAGTACGCCAACAGGGCGAACACGAATCACCGAACCGCTGATCAATGCGTGTGGAGCGACAACCAATACGTCAACTGGGTCGCCATCTTCAGACAGAGTGTGGGGGACGTAGCCGTAGTTGCATGGGTAGAACATGGCGGTAGCCATGAAGCGATCAACAAATACTGCGCCGCTGTCTTTGTCTACTTCGTACTTAACCGGATCGCTATGTGCGGGGATTTCGATAATGACGTTGATGTTGTTTGGTATGTCTTTACCTGAAGCAACTTTGTCCAGACTCATCTGTTCTTCCTCAATTGGCCGCAAAAGGTGCGTATTATATATGGACTGACCGCCTTGCGCTAATGCGGCATGCTATCTATATATAGGCGTAACAATAACAAGGGGCGAGAGTCCCTGAATCGGAGGTTTTATGGTGTTGGTAGAGCTGTTACCCCCCCTGTTAGGTGGGGCTGGATTGTGGGTGGCGTATAAACTGTATAAAGATGTGCTGAAGTGGCCGGCTGGTGAGGGCAAGGTGCGGGAAATCGGCGACGCCATCCATGAGGGGGCGATGGTCTTTCTCCGGCGTGAATATCGCATGCTGGCGATTTTTGTGGCGGCGGTATTGCTGTTTCTACTGGTCACCCTTGGCCTGGGAACGGCTTTCTCATTTTTGGTTGGTGCTCTGGCATCGGCCAGCGCCGGTTATTTGGGCATGTATTCGGCCACTCAGGCCAATGTTCGCACGACCACGGCGGCACATGAAAAGGGTGCGGCTGCGGCCTTGAGTGTGGCCTTTTCCGGCGGTTCCATTATGGGTTTGGCGGTGGCTTCAGTTGGTTTGCTGGGGCTGGGCTTTCTCTATCTGTTATTTGGCGGTGACCCGGAGACTACGCATATCATCCACGGTTTTGGTATGGGCGCCTCCAGTGTGGCCTTATTCTCTCGTGTTGGTGGCGGCATCTTTACCAAAAGCGCCGATGTCGGTGCCGATCTGGTGGGCAAGCTTGAGGCCGGTATCCCAGAGGATGATCCGCGCAATCCGGGAGTGATTGCCGACAATGTTGGTGACAACGTCGGTGATGTGGCGGGTATGGGTTCGGATATTTTTGAATCCTATTGCGGCTCGATGATCGCAACCATTGCGATTGCTTCGACCCTGAGCCTGGATCTTGTAATGAGCCTAGGTGAACGGACTGACTTGATGTTTTTGCCCTTGGCGCTGGCTTCAGCGGGACTGCTCTGTTCCATTGGCGGTATCTACCTGGTACGCAAGTCATCGGATAAACCAGCACAAACGGCCTTGCGTATCGGCACCATGACAGCCGCCGCAGTGTTTATTGTTGTTGCCTTGGTGGTGGTGAAGATGCTGGGCATCTCAGCCGCAGTTTGGGGTGCTGTATTGATTGGTGCTGTGGGTGGCATGGTGATTGGTTTGGTGACGGAGCATTACACTGGCGGTGAACCGGTGCGGCATATTGCCCGTGCTGGTGAGACCGGTCCGGCCACGGTGATGATCACCGGACTGGCGACGGGCATGCGTTCGACGGTTATTCCTGTGCTGACTATCTGCGTCATTATCTTTGTCTCCACCGAGTTGTGTGGCCTGTATGGCGTGGGTATCGCAGCGGTGGGCATGTTGGCGACGGTGGGTATTACCATGGCCATTGATGCTTATGGTCCGGTGGCGGATAACGCCGGTGGCATTGCCGAGATGGCAGGTTTGGGGCCGGAGACTCGCAAGATTACCGATAGCCTGGACGAGTTAGGCAATACCACGGCCGCTATCGGCAAGGGTTTTGCCATTGGTGCAGCAGCGTTGGCGGCCTTGGCAATCATTGCCGCCTTTGTTCAGGATATTTCCCTGCGCATACCGGGTTTTAGTCTGGAACTGAGTAATCCGCGGGTATTGATGGGCATGTTTCTCGGTGGGGTGTTTCCATTTCTGGTGGCAGCAATGACGATGACGGCGGTTGGTGATGCCGCCTTCGATATGATTCAAGAAATCCGACGTCAGTTTCGTGAAATCCCTGGACTGCTTGAAGGTACTGCCAAACCAGATAGTGCCCGTTGTGTTGATATAGCCACGCAGGCGGCATTGAAAAAGATGGTTATGCCTGGTGCTCTGGCCGTGACTGCGCCGATCGTGGTGGGTTTTGTTTTAGGCCCGCAGGCCTTGGGTGGAATGTTGGGTGGCGCTCTGGTGAGTGGTGTGTTGCTGGCCCTGACTATGGCCAATGCCGGTGGTGCCTGGGATAACGCCAAGAAATATGTTGAGAAGGGTGAGTTGGGTGGTAAAGGCTCTGATGTACATAAGGCCTGTGTTGTTGGTGATACGGTAGGCGATCCGTTTAAGGATACCTCCGGGCCATCAATGAATATTCTGATTAACGTGCTGGCAATCGTCAGTCTGGTGATTGCACCGTTGTTGGGTTGAAACAACTGGCCCCTCGTGATGAGGGGCCAGTTTTTCGTTTAGATTTTGAATGTCTTCTTTAGTTTTTTCGCCACCGCTACATTTTTCATGCGGGCATATTGCGGTAGACCCTTTTTATAGGGTGGGTAGTCTTCACCCTGGATCAATGGAGATAGATACTCACGGCAGGCATCGGTGATTTCAAAGCCGTTACGGCTGATGAAGTTCTTCGGCATCATCTTTTCGACATTGGCAACATCGGCCAGCGCGGCTTCGCCAATCTTCCAGCGATAGGGTTTGTTGGAGGTTCTGATGATGGCGGGCATCACCGCATTTTTACCCTTGAGTGCCAATTCAACAGCGGCCTTGCCCAGTGCATAGGCTTGTTCAACATCAGTCTTTGAGGCGATATGACGAGCCGAACGTTGCAGATAGTCAGCCACAGCCCAGTGATGTTTGTGGCCCAGTTCGGTAGTGATCATGTTGGCCAGCATGGGGGCAACTCCACCGAGTTGAGCATGGCCAAAGACGTCCTTGGTGCCTGAGTCGGTCAGAAATTTTCCATTCTTGTATTTGACACCCTCGGAAGCAACGATGACGCAGTAGCCGTGTTTTTTAACGCTACGATCAACCAGTTTTAAAAATTTGTCCTTATTAAAGGCAATCTCAGGGAAGAGAATGACATGTGGTGCGTCGCCTTCCTCTTCTTTCGCCAGACCAGCAGCGGCTGCAATCCAGCCGGCATGACGGCCCATTACTTCCATGACGAATATTTTGGTTGATGTCTTGGCCATCGAGGCAACATCACAGGCCGCTTCACGAGTTGAGACGGCAACATATTTTGCAACCGAACCAAAACCGGGGCAGTTGTCGGTGATGGGCAGGTCATTATCAACTGTCTTGGGTATGCCGACACAGGTGATGGGGTAGTCTAGCTCTTCACTAATCTGTGACACCTTGTGAGCGGTATCTTGAGAGTCGCCACCGCCGTTGTAAAAGAAGAAGCCGATGTTGTGTGCCTTGAACACCTCAATCAGTCGCTCATATTCAGCGCGATTTTCTTCTATACTTTTTAATTTATAGCGGCACGAGCCAAATGCACCGCCGGGTGTGTGACGTAATGCAGTGATATTGCGTACGCTTTCTTTGCTGGTATCAATAAGGTCTTCAGTTAGTGCGCCAATGATGCCGTTGCGGCCAGCGTATACCTTGCCAATTTTATCCTTGTGTTGACGTGCAGTTTCAATAACGCCACATGCAGATGCGTTGATGACTGCAGTGACGCCTCCTGATTGCGCATAAAAGGCATTTTTTTTAGCCATGGTGATAACCTCGTTAGTCTAAGTTGGCGGTGCTAAGTTGACCGTATGAATTGAAAAGCTGAATTGTTAAATATAAAAAAAATTTGTGAATTGATTGACCTTGTCATTACTTGGATGTAGTTTTAGCATATTCCAGACTATACCTAACTTATTACATGTTCTAAATGGAATGCAGTAAAAGTATTCTGGGTTAATAATTCAAAAGCGAATAAGAGAGAATTGAAAATGAGAATTGTGCTTCTGGGTGCTCCAGGTTCAGGAAAAGGTACACAAGGCAAACAGCTCTCTGAAAAGTACCACATCCCTCAAATTTCCACCGGTGATCTTCTTCGTGCTGCGGTCGCAGCAGAAAGTCCACTTGGTGTTCGCGCCAAGGAGGCGATGGATGCCGGTCATCTGGTTTCTGATGACATTGTCCTGGGCATGATAGAAGAGCGTCTGGCCCAGCCTGATTCAAAAGATGGTTTTATTCTTGATGGCTTTCCTCGCAACATCGCTCAAGCTGAAGCGCTAGATGTTTTGTTGGGTAGAATTGGCAAACCTCTGCAGGTCTCATTGTTGATGGATGTTGATTTTGATCTTCTGATGCAGCGTCTGACAGGGCGTCGTACATGCGAATCTTGTAGCCAGGTCTTCAATGTATACACATCACCTTCAAAGCTTGAGGGGCGCTGTGATAGTTGTGGCGGCAATTTACGTCATCGGGCTGATGACAGAGAAACGACGATCGAAAATCGCCTTAAAGTGTATGAAGCCCAAACGGCTCCTCTGGTGGAATATTACCGTGGGCAAGGCAAATTAAGGACGGTTGAAGCTATTGGGGAAATTGCCGATATATTCAACAGCATATGCGGACTCCTCGATGCAGTACCTGAAGAAGAGCTGCAAAGAGCGAAGGATGTGCCGGCGGATGTAGAGGCGATAGCCGCGGCGGTCACGGAAATTTTGTCAGAAGCAACAGGGGAAAAACCTATGAAAAAAGCAGCCAAAAAGAAGGCGCCGGCTAAGAAAAAGGCAGTCGCAAAGAAAAAGCTAGTTACCAAGAAGAAGGTAGCTGCAAAGAAAACGGTAGCTACCAAGAAAAAGGCAGCGGCTAAGAAAAAGGTTGTTAAGAAGAAAGTAGCAGCCAAGAAAAAGGTCGCCACCAAGAAAAAGGCGGCAGCTAAGAAAAAGGTTGTTAAGAAGAAAGTAGCAGCCAAGAAGAAGGCAGCGGCTAAGAAGAAGGTTGTTAAGAGAAAAGTAGCAGCCAAGAAAAAGGTCGCCACCAAGAAGAAGGCAGCGGCTAAGAAGAAGGTTGTCAAGAAAAAAGTAGCAGCCAAGAAAAGGGTCGCCACCAAGAAAAAGGCGGCTAAGAAGAAGGTTGTTAAGAAAAAAGTAGCAGCCAAGAAAAGGGTCGCCACCAAGAAAAAGGCGGCTAAGAAGAAGGTTGTTAAGAAGAAAGTAGCAGCCAAGAAAAAGGTCGCCACCAAGAAGAAGGCCGCGGCTAAGAAGAAGGTTGTCAAGAAAAAGGTCGCCGCCAAGAAAAAGGCAGCACCTAAGAAAAAGGTTGCCAAGAAAAAAGCAGCCAAAAAGAAAAAGTAGTTGATCTAAAGCGATATAATGGAGCGGCATAGCAATATGCCGCTCCATTTTTTGTTTTTAAGAGGGTAAAAACGTGTCAGCTTCAGGACTTTTCCTCCCACGTCGCATGCGTCGAATGCGCCGAGACAGTTTTTCCCGTCGTTTGATGCGGGAAAATCACGTAACCAGCGATGATCTGATCTATCCCATGTTTGTGCTTGAGGGTGAGGGGCAGCGTGAAGTTGTTTCATCCATGCCCGGGGTTGAGCGCGTCAGTATTGATCTGCTGCTTAAAGAAGCGGCTGAGCTGGTCGAGTTGGGCATTCCGGCGATTGCCTTGTTTCCGGTTACGGCGATGGATAAAAAGAGCCTGGATGCGGCCGAAGCCTTTAATCCAGAGGGTTTGGCCCAGCGTGCTGTGCGTGCCCTGAAAAAAGAATTCCCTGAGTTGGGAGTGATTACTGATGTTGCCCTAGATCCGTTTACCACTCATGGCCAGGATGGCCTGATCGACGACAGTGGTTATGTCATGAATGATGAGACCATCGAGGTGTTGGTAAAACAGGCCCTGTCCCATGCCGAGGCCGGTGCCGATGTCGTGGCGCCCTCTGATATGATGGATGGTCGTATCGGCCAGATTCGCGATGCCCTGGAAGAAGCTGGTTACATCCATACCCGCATTCTGGCCTATTCGGCCAAATATGCCTCCAGTTTCTACGGTCCATTCCGTGACGCGGTGGGCTCGGCCGCCAATCTTGGTGCGGGTAACAAATATACCTATCAGATGGATCCGGCCAACAGCGATGAGGCTATCCACGAAGTCGGCCTTGACCTGGATGAAGGTGCTGACATGGTGATGGTTAAACCCGGTATGCCTTATCTGGATATTGTCCGTCGGGTGAAGAGTGAGTTTGGTGTGCCAACCTATGCCTATCATGTCAGTGGCGAGTACGCCATGCTCAAGGCCGCCAGCCAGAATGGTTGGTTGGATGAAAAGGCGGTGGTGATGGAGGCAATGGTTTGCTTCAAACGTGCCGGTGCCGATGGCATCCTCACCTACTATGCCAAGCAGATTGGCCAGTGGTTAAAAGAGGGCTAGTTCAACTGTTGTATTCAATTTGAAAGCGGGCCTGGTGCCCGTTTTTTTGTGGCATCCGTTATACTGCCGCAATCACTACCAGCGAGATCTCCTTGTGAAAAAAGATTCATATGCCGTCATGGGCAACCCCATTGCTCACAGTAAATCACCACAGATTCATGCCCTGTTTGCCGAACAGACAGGACAGAATCTCAGTTATGAAGCTATTCAGGTTGAACTGGATGGTTTTGCCGCTGCTGTTGACTGGTTTCAGGAAGAGGGCGGTAAGGGGCTGAATATAACTGTGCCCTTCAAACAGCAGGCCTGGGAACTGGTTAAGCAGCGCAGCGAGCGCGCCGAGTTGGCGGGTGCAGTAAACACTATTGTGATTCGTGAAGATGGCAGCCGCTATGCCGACACCACCGATGGTGTTGGTATGGTACGGGACATCACCGAGAACAACGGCATTGAGCTGAAAGGTAAGTGCATCCTGGTGCTGGGGGCGGGTGGTGCTGTACGTGGTGTGTTGCAGCCGCTGTTGGAGCAACGGCCAATGTTCGTGATTGTGGCAAATCGCACTGCATCAAAGGCGGTGGAGCTGGCGAAGCAGTTTAATTATTTCGGCGACGTGTTTGGATGCGGTTTTGACGTATTGCCGGGGCAGCAGTTTGATCTGGTGATCAACGGCACTGCGGCCAGTCTTGAGGGTGAAGTGCCACCCTTGCCGGATGACTTGTTATATGAGAACGGCAGCTGTTACGACATGATGTATAGCGCTGAACCGACGGCGTTTCAAGTTTGGGCTCGTGAGCATGGCGCCGCTCAGTCGCTGGATGGTCTGGGCATGTTGGTTGAACAGGCGGCAGAATCTTTTTCTATCTGGCGCGGCGTTCGTCCGGAAACCAGCGTGGTAATCGATAGGCTGCGCCGTGACATGCAGGGTGGAAAATAAAAATGGCAAATATTGGCAAGAAGAACAGTCTGCGAATCGTTAAATCGGTGGACTTCGGCGTTTATCTCGATGGTGGTGAGCAAGGTGAAATCCTGTTGCCGCGACGCTATCTGCCTGAAACCTGGGCCGTTGGCGACAAGCTCGATGTCTTTATCTATCTCGATACCGAAGACAAACTGATTGCCACCACCCAGCGGCCACGCATCATGGTCGGCCAGTGTGCTTATCTGAAGGTTAAGGCGGTGAATGACTTTGGTGCCTTTTTAGACTGGGGGCTGAGTAAAGATTTGCTGGTGCCGTATAGCGAGCAAACCACGAAAATGAAAGAAGGCAATGACTATGTCGTCTATTGTTATCTGGATGAAGACACGGACCGCATTGCGGCCACCACCAAACTGCATGAATACCTGGATGAATACGGCGATGACTTTGAACCAGAGCAGGCGGTGAGTTTGCTGATTTGTGGTCGCACCGACATGGGTTACAAAGCAGTGATTAATAACAGCCATCTCGGCCTGATCTTTAAAGATGATGCCTTTAAGCCTCTGAAATACGGAATGAAGCTTGATGGCTATGTCAAGGCAATTCGTGCAGATGGCAAGATTGATCTTTGCCTGCAATTAGCAGGTCAGGTGGCAAAAAAAGAACTTGCCGACCAGATTCTCGATCACCTCAAAGCCGAGGGTGGAGCTTCAAGCCTGACTGACAAAAGTGCGGCGGAAGATATTTATGAGACATTTAATGTCAGTAAGAAAAGTTACAAAAAAGCCCTGGGGGCTTTATATAAACGGCGCATGATTGTGATTGAAAAAGATCAGATTAAGCTAGCGTAGCCGTGGGCTGAGTGTGCGTTACCTTGTCACTGTTTTGTGTCTTTTAATCCCCTACCTGTCATTGGCCGCGGAACCTGGTGAGCAAGAGGAATGGCAAACGCTTAAAAAGGTCGATGGCATTCAGCTCTATTCCAGTAGTGTCGCCGGTATGGAGATTCTTAAGATTAAGGCCATTGCTGTTGTCGATGCCGATATAAACAGCGTCAAGGCCGTGATTGAGGATGTCGCACATCACTCCGATTGGGTGCCTTATCTAATTGAAGCGCGGCTGTTGCAACAACTTTCAGCAACAGAAATTCTGCTCTATAGCCGTTTTGATGCCGTCTGGCCTGCCCGTGATCGTGATCTTGTCTACCGGGTGCGTGTCAGTCAGCATGAGGATGGCAGCATTAGCTACCAGCAACAATCGCAACAATCCTCGCTCATGCCGGTGCAGGATGATTATGTCCGCGCCAACCTGATGCAGGGCGGTTATCGCCTAACGCCTGTTGAAGGAAATCAGACTCGGGTTGAGATGTTGCTGCATGCCGATCCGCGCGGCAAGTTACCGTTGTGGATTGTAAATATCGTTCAGCAGAGCCTGCCATTTGAATCGTTAAAGGGGTTGATGAAACAGTTGGCTGAGGCTGAGTAAGTCATGCCTCTGGATGGGAAGGCTTGCCAGGGTGTTACCCATTTATAAACATCATCAATGTGCTAAAGACTTTACATTAAAGGCCATTTTTTGCCAGGCAAGCGTGTGAAAATATGGCTGACAAGTGAGTTGTTGCGCTGATCTACAGAATAATCCTGGCATGAGCGCTTATCAGGTTGTAGTCGTAGCCATAGGGATTTATGTAACTTGAATTACTGCCTTCCCATTCAATCTCAAAATATAGATTGCGCTGTAAATGCAGGCGATAAAAGGCGCTCCAGCCGATGATGCTGTTGTCATCGGCAACGCCCAGGCGGCGACTGTCCTGGTGGCCGGAATAAACTTCAGCACTTGCCTCGTAACGATTGCCGCTTTGGGATATCTGTAGCAGTAGCTTGCCGGTATTGGCTTGATCCGGGTCGTAGTAACCGTGAAATGTCTGCGTGGCAAAGGCCAGCCGTTCCTGTTTGTAAGCGATGCTGATGCGTGGCGGGGTATGGTGGATAGCATAGCGCAACATCAGGGCTGTTTCATTGGAACGGTTGTGATCAGAATAGTTTGTCTGGAGCTGATTGAATTCAATATCCCAAAAATCACTGGGCTGATAGTTGGCCTTGACGGCTAGTTTGTGGGTTCTGATGTTGTTGTAGACGATGAAGGTGTAATCATCATAGGCTTCGTGTTCATATTCCAGGCTAAGGAAAAGGTCTGGCAATCTGCGGCTGAAAAGCAGGTGACTGCTGAGCACGTCGGCGTAGTCAAAGTCGTTGTAACGGGTGATGCCGATTTCGGCCAATAGGCGGTTGGCATCGCCAGGAGCCTTTTTAATGCCAACTGAAAGCATGTCCAGGTCAAAGTTATAACCGAAACCATCTGCCGCCTCGGCGCGACCAATACTTAGCCAGGTGCTGGCATCATGCCAGGGGCGACTAAAACGAATCTGCTGTTCGTGGTGTTGGTTTTCATATGAATCATCGTAATATTCATAGCGATATTCCAGTGCCGGGGCGGACTTGAGTTGCAGCGCCCAGCGCAGCTCATCCAGCGCCAACTGCTGAAATTCGTTTTCCGTTTTCAATTCATCGGCCAGATCGTTACGCCAGATGACATGACTGACATTGCTCAGAGCATGGTAATAGCTGAGGCGGGTGTCGAAGTCTTCCTGTTGGCGCAGCACCTCCTCAAACAGCGGAATGGCTGTGGCGTAATCACCGCGCCAGCTGGATACGGTGGCCTTGATGATCCTGGCGTCAAGGTTGTCTGGTTGTAGCGCCATTAATTCATTGGCGACTATGGCCGACTCGCGCGGCCGGTTGTGCCAGCCAAGGTATCTGGCCAGCATCAGGCGGGCATTGCTATTGCCTGGCTCAGCACGCCGAATCGCCTGCAGGTTGCTTATGGCTAGCCCCAGCTTTTGTACATTGACCAGTCGTTCTGAGATAGATAGCTGTTGTTGCAGTGGCAGGTTTTCGCTCGATAGCTCGGCTGCCTTGAGGTAGGCGGCCGTGGCCCGTTCGTATTCCTGACGTGAGGAATAGTAATCACCAATTTTTATATACAGCTGGGCGCGCAGGGTCAGCACCGGCGTGTCGCGATATGTTGTTTCGGCCCAGCTGAGGTTGCAGCAAAGCAGCAGACAGACACCTGTAAGCTGGAAGAGTCGTTGCTGAAATTTTGATCGTGCAGTGCGGGGGATGGACAACATACAACCTGAGGGTTTCTGTTAACTATCCCCGATAAATTAACAGTTTTTTCTTAAGCTGGTCTTAAGGCTGTCTCTAAATGGCTCAATCAAACATCGCTGTATTTGTTTTTCAAGTCGACATAATGCTGGGCTGAGAATTCCAGATAGGCCATCTCTTTTTCAGATAGCGGTCGTATTTTCTTGGCCGGACTGCCTAGCCAGAGATAACCACCTTCGATGTCCTTGCCAGGGCCAACCACGCTGCCGGCACCGACCAGGGCTTTAGCTCTGACTATGGCGCCGTCGAGGATAATCGCGCCCATACCAACCAAGGCATAGTCTTCAATCGTGCAGGCGTGAAGAATGGCCTTGTGACCGACGGTGACACCATCGCCAATCGTGGTTGGAAATCCACCAGGGTTGAATTCATTGTCGGCGGTGACATGGATGACCGAGCCATCCTGAATATTTGTTCTCGCACCAATGCTGATCTTATGCACATCGCCGCGAATAGCGACGGTGGGCCAGACTGAGCTGTCTGCGCCGATAGTGACATCGCCGATGATCACTGCATCTTCATCGATATAGGCGCTGTCTGAAATCTTCGGTCTGATGCCCTGAAAGCTGCGTATGCTCATCTGTGTTCCTTTATTTAAGTGTGACCAGCTCTTCGGCGCTGGTGGGGTGGATGGCAACTGTATTGTCGAAGTCCGCCTTGGTGGCGCCCATCTTGATGGCCACGGCAAAGCCTTGCAGCATCTCGTCGGCACCATGACCGACGATGTGACAGCCGACCACCTTTTCTTGCTCGCCGACACAGACCAGCTTCATGGCGGTCTTGGTTTTGTGTTGGGTCATGGCGTGATACATACCCGTGAATTTGGTCTGATAGATTTTGATCTGGTCGCCGTATTTTTCCCGTGCCTGTGGTTCAGTCAGGCCGATCGTGCCTACTGGCGGATGGGTGAACACCACGCTGGCTATGTTGTCGTAATCCAGCTTGCTGTCGGTCTTGCCGGCAAACAGACGCTCGGCCAGTTTTCGCCCGGCGGCGATGGCAACCGGGGTCAGGGTCGCCTTGCCGGTGACATCACCGATGGCATAGATATTGTCGATATTGGTGTTTTGGAATTCATCCACCGGGATAAAACCACGCACATCACAGATTAGATCGATGGCCTCAAGGTTGAGCTGGTCGGTGTTGGGGATGCGGCCAATGGCCCAGATCAGGCAATCATAACCGCCTAGCTCGGGGCCGTTTTCAGACACCATTACCAGGCTGTCACTTTTGCCCAGGGTGACGGTGCTGAGGTTGACGTTGGTATGGATGCCAATGCCATCCTGCTGCATTTGTTCGCGCACGGTATCGCGAATCAAGGGATCGAAAGGGCTGAGCAGCAGGTCGCCGCGCAGCAAGATATCCACCTCGCTGCCGAGGGCATTGAGCACCCCGGCGATTTCGACGGCGATATAACCGCCGCCGACGATGGCGGTTTTCTGCGGTAGCTGCTCCAGTTCAAAAAAGCCGTCCGAGGTAATGCCCAGTTCTGTGCCGGGCAGTTTGGGTTGCAGCGGCCGGCCACCGCTGGCGATGATGATGTGATCAGCCGTATATTGTTTGCCGTCCACCTCAATAGTGTGACCATCAACAAAGCGGCCATAACCGGGGATGAAGTCGACCTTGGCCTTGCTGAGGTTGTTGAGGTGGATCTGGTTGAGGCGCTGCACATAGGTGTCGCGGCCCTGTTTCATCTTGCCCCAGTCGAAGCCATTGTTGTTGATTGAAAAACCGTAATCGCAGGCATCAGCCAGGTTGTGGCCGAGGCTGGCGGCATACCACATCACCTTTTTCGGTACACAGCCGACATTGACGCAGGCACCGCCGAGACGCTCGCCTTCGATAACGGCGCATTTGGCGCCAAGGCTGGCAGCCTGTTTGGTTGCGGCCAGGCCGCCACTGCCGCCGCCGATTGCGATAAGATTGTAGTGTGTAGTCATTAATATCCTCGTTTGTGCAGCCGATAGAAGTACTTATTGGTCCGTTGGAGGAACAGGAGAACCCCATCATGGAAATCAGCACATTTATAATTCTTGGCATTGTCCTGGTGATTGTGGTCTATGCCGTCATGATCTACAACAACCTGGTCAGCCTCAAGCATAACGTATCCCAGTCCTGGTCCAACATCGATGTGTTGCTGAAGCAGCGTCATGATGAACTGCCCAAGCTGGTGGAAACCTGCAAGCAGTTCATGGGTTACGAGCAAGAGACCCTGGAAAAGGTAATGCAGGCCCGCTCGCAGGTGGCCAGCGCCCGTGCTGCCGGTGATGTCTCCGCCCTCGGCCCGGCCGAAAGCATGTTGCGCATGGGGCTGGGTAATCTGTTTGCCGTGGCCGAGGATTATCCTGAGCTAAAGGCCAGTGAAAGCTTTCAACACCTGCACACCCGCATTTCGGGTCTGGAAAACCAGATTGCCGACCGCCGCGAGTATTACAACGAAAGTGTTAATAACAATAATGTCCGTATTGAACAGTTCCCGGATGTGGTGATAGCCAACTTTTTTAAATTCGGCCCGCGTGATCTGCTGGAATTCAGCGACGAAGAGAAAAAAGATGTCGATGTGAAGGCGCTGTTTAGTTAATTGAAAGAATGTTTAGTGTCCCGTCATTCCGGTACCCAAAAGGCGGGCACAAGCGTAGGCCGGAATTCAGGAGGTTTTATTTGCCTGATTTTTGGATTCCGGCCTGCGCCGGAATGACGAGTTATTAAGTGAATATGTCAGCATGTCTAGCCAGAACCTACCTCTAAACTTAGGCCTCGCCGAATACTGGATAGTGTTGGCCCTGGCTGTCGCGGCAACGCTGGCGGCCTTTTATTTTGCCTGGCGTAACTGGCGTCGCGCCCGCATTATCGAAGATGCACCCACCGCCAAGATCCGCTCCGCCCATCAGGGGTATCTGGAGCTGGAGGGTGAAGGCCGTCTGATGGATGGCGAACCGATCATCGCACCGCTGACCAATCATGCCTGTCTCTGGTATCGCTACAAGATCGAGCGTAAAGATACCTATCACACCAAACACGGTACCCAGACCCGCTGGGTCACCGAGCGTGAAGAGACCAGCGACAATCTGTTCCATCTGGTGGATGACACCGGCAAGTGCATCGTTGATCCTGATGGTGCCGAGACCAGTACCGACGAAAAGGTGGTCTGGTATGGCGACAGTTCCTGGCCGCAGAATTCGCCCTTGCATGGTGGCAGCTCGATGTTTAGCAGTGACCGTTATCGCTACAGCGAATGGCTGGTTTTACCCGGCCAGCCCCTGTATGTGATTGGCCAGTTCAAAACCATTGCCCCGGCCCAGCTTTATAGCAGCGCCGAAATCACCCGTGACCTGATCCGCGAATGGAAACAGGATCAGGCGCAAATGCTGGAACGTTTTGATGTCAACAAAGATGGCCAGATTGATGGGGATGAATGGCAGCTGGTGCGCAAGTCAGCCAAACTGCACGCCCAGGCCGAATTCCGCGAACGCGCCAAACAAGCCGATATCCACATCATCGCCAAACCTGAGGATGACAAACATCCTTTTCTACTTTCAATTTATCCTCAAGAGCAGCTGACTAAACGTTTTCGTCTGCATGCCTATCTCTATCTGGGCGGTTTTTTTGTTGCCGGCGCTAGCGCTACCTGGTTGTTACAGGCTTGGGCTCGCTAAGTCGCATTTTATCTTTTTTAAGTATATTCATTTAACTGTTATTTGATTCTGCTAATATACTGAATATTGATTTCTAATTTTTATTGTTGTTTTTAGTAAGATTTTTTCGGGTGAGTGAAGTTTTGCGTCTGACTGTTATTTCAATATTAATGCTTACCAGTGTCGCCGCCGTCGCCACTGATGATGTTGATTATTTGGCCATGGGCGAGGAAGACCTAGCCTTGTTTTACGAAGATGAAGAGATGATCAGTATTGCCACCGGCACCTATAAACCGCTTCATCTGGCGCCTTCTGTTGCCAGCGTAATTACCGCCAAAGACATCAAGGCCATGGGGGCGCGAACACTAAGTGAAGCGCTTGAGTATGTGCCCGGTTTACACGTTTCCATCTCCTTTAATCGCCACAACAAGATCTAATCGATTCGCGGTATTCATACAAACCTTAATCCGCAGGTATTGTTTCTCGTTAATGGCCACCCAATGGATGATAATCTTACCGGTGCAAAGCCTAATCTGTTTAGCATAAATGCGGCTAATATCTCCCGTATTGAGGTACTGCGTGGACCAGGGTCCGCTGTCTACGGGGCTGATGCGCTCTCTGGCGTGATCAATGTCATTACCAAAGATGCTGATGAACTGGCGGGCACCACCGTGGCTGCACGTGCAGGTTCTTTTGATAGTCAAGATGTCTGGCTGCAACATGGCGCTAGCTATGCCGGTTGGGATGCCGCATTCAGTATGGATTACGTCACGACCGATGGTGATAACGATCGGGTTATCGATTCAGATCAACAAACAGTTCTCGATAACGTCCCTGCATTTGCCGCTTTGATGTCAGGCCCGGCCTCTTTAGCGCCTAGGCCTGTCAGTACTCAATATACTCATTTGGCCACCTCGCTTAAGTTGAGTCGTGATCAATGGCTGATTGGGCTAAACAGCTGGAGTCTGCGTGATGCTGGTATGGGGCCTGGGGCGGCGTTGGCGCTGGATCCGGTGGGGCGCCAAAATTCAGATCGGTATTCGATTACGCTGGATTATGAAGATGATGATTTTGCCGAGCAGCTGAAATTGGACGTCAAACTTGGTTATAGCCAATTAGACCGACAGGCCACCTTCCAGCTATTTCCACCAGGCTCTGTTCTGCTCATGGCAACCGATGGCAATGTCAAGAATGCTAACAACCCCAATCCGGCGGCAGGCTATGCACTATTCTCAGAAGGTTTTCACGGCAATCCTGGTGGTGTTTCAGAGCAGGCCTATTTTGAAACCGCCTTGACCTATGCTCGAATAGATAGTCATCTGGTTCGTTTTGCTTTAGGGGCAAGTTATGACGAGGTTGTGGCCAGGGCGACAAAAAATGCCGGACCGGGTGTGCTCGATCTCAGCGGCTTTAATTTGGTAACGGCAACGGTAGTGGACGGCACATTGACCAGCACCACCGGCACGCCTTTCAACTTTATGCCTGATTCATCGCGTCGAGTGAAATATCTCTCACTCCAGGATGAATGGGCCTTTGCCCCAGACTGGGAGCTGACGGCGGGGATTCGTTATGATCACTATTCAGACTTTGGTGGCACCACCAACCCCAGATTGGCCTTGGTCTGGGCAACGGATTACAACCTGACTACCAAGCTGCTCTATGGCCGTGCCTTCAGGGCCCCCAGTTATACTGAACTCTATTTCGTTAATAACCCTTCTACGCTAGGTAACCCAGACTTGAAACCTGAAACCATCGATGTGATGGAGTTGGTTTTTGATTACCATCCCACCTTTGATCTGAAAACCGTCGTTAATATCTTCAGATATGATTTAGATGATTTGATTGACCAAGTTGGTGGCAAGGCTCAAAACGTCAATGATCAGGATGGCCATGGAATTGAAACAGATATTGTTTGGCAGGCTATGGATAAACTGGATGTGTTTGCCAATTATGCCTGGCAACACTCTGAAGACAGCAATACCGGTGCAACCATTGCGGATGCGCCTGCCCACCAAGCCTCTGTTGGTTTACGTTATCAAGCAACGGATCGCTGTTCAGTTAATCCACAAGTCAATTGGGTGGCAGATCGAGCCCGTGCCGCAGGTGATACACGCGCGGATATCAGTGACTACACCCTGGTGGATCTGACCCTGCGCT
>Ga0316192_10000709_pt1 | contig 24286 bp, 44 predicted proteins | sample MerIslwburrow_MG_FD_204931 | JGI IMG/M metagenome (GOLD analysis project Ga0316192, IMG submission 204931) | Coastal sediment microbial communities from Maine, United States - Merrow Island worm burrow | ecosystem: Environmental > Aquatic > Marine > Coastal > Sediment | place: USA: Maine...
ACGAGAAAGGGAGAACACAATGAAGATGATCCGCAACATCACAATCGCAGAGGTCGAGGTAAACGATTTGATCCTCATCGGTGACGACATGGTCATCGACGTGGAATTGCTCGGACGCGACGGAAAATATTTCCAGCTCGCTGGCGTCGATCCCGATGGACGCGACACGATGGCTACCGCGCCCGGCCACATGGTCGTGCTGCTGATGGTCCGTCCCTCCGAACTCAATTGACCGACTGGAAAAAGGGAGAACACAATGAATCTGAACGACGAGAAAACCGCAGCACGGAACGCGCTCGACAGAATCAGCTCTCGTTTGCAGCCCTACGCGAGCGACAACATGCAGTACTACCACGGCAGGTATCAGCTCGACGTCCGCTGCCCCGATCTCTTCACCGAGCGCACCGGCGTCGAGGATGACGATCACCCCGAGTTCACCGAACACGACCATGCTCTTCGGATCGCGAGAGAGGAAGCCGCCGACAATTTCACCGTCGCGATCCTCGCCTCTGAGAAATGCTGGTTCACCATCGAACTCACTCCGACCAATTGATCGAACGGAAAAAAGGAGAACACAATGAACGTACAAGAACTCATCGACATGCTCGAAGATATGAACCCCGAATCAGAAGTGAAGCTCGCCGTGCAGCCCGAATGGGCGTTTCAGCATCGCGTAGGTGAAGTGGTCGAGGTCCCCGGAGAGATCGACGGATTGCGATGGGGCGTGAAGATCCGCTACGCCGCTGATCAGAACATGGACGAGGAATTCGAAGAGAGCGAAGCGAACACGAGCGCTTCCGCTTTCGATCTCCGCATGGATCTCGCATCACCTCACGACCGGATGAAAGCGAACGGCATCGAGAGCGTCGAGGTAGCTGCTTGCTTGCGCGGCGAGGTGATGACACAGAGCCAAGCCGAAGCGCTCTGCAAAGACGAACCCTCGACCGTCTTCCTCAGCGATGGTGGCCAAGAGGAATATCTGAACGAAGCAGCTTCCGAAACGCTCGGATGGTCAAGGAGAAACCGATGAAAATGTTTGCTCTGATAATCACAGACGCTGACGGCTCGGAAGAGTTCGAGCGATATCACGAACGCGATCACGCGGAAGAGATCGCACACGAGCTGACCCATCAAGGTGATGACACGATCACCGCGAAGATCATCGAGGTCGAGGAAGAGCCGAAGCCGTTGAAGAAATTCAAGCTCCAGAATCGCTACGAGCCGAAGCGCACAGCGAAAGACGACACCGATATGGGTTGGTCATCTTGCTGTGAAGCTCCGATCTTGTATTTCGAATCTGAATACGATCACCCCGACAAGGGTGGCTACGAAGGGTGCGAGATCTGCGGAGCGATGACGAGCGCGATCCCCGAGCGACCCGAGCTTCAACCGATGACACCCAAGGAGATCTTCACAGCGATGGATCACACATACCAATCGTGCGCTCATGACGTTGACGGCGAATGGTGCGGGAGCGCCGTTCTTGATTTCGTCGTTAGCAATCGCGGCCACTACGCAGATCGATGGAATCAAGATCGCTACGACATCACGGACCCGCAGCAAGCAGCGCACGCCGTGATCATCTTCAACCGCCGCTACGGCATGACCGAGTAAAGGGAGAACACCATGAATACATTCGCCAAAAAAATTGATCTGCTCCACGAGAACCTGACCCATGAAATGGATCACAGCAACAGCGAGATCGATTCCTTTGCTTACAAGCTGATCGATAACAATGCCGCGCACGAATTCGAGTGGGGCAGCGGAGCGCTCCTCCACGCCGCTCGCGTCGAGATCAACCAGCGGCTCATCCAAGAGATCGATGAGATGGCAGCGAACCGCATGCCGTCCGTCGATGCTTGGAATCTGATCGTTGCCATCGCGACGAAAGAACTTCGCAGCCGCGCCAGCAATCCGATGAACTCAGATGCACCGATGAGTAACCTGATGAACCTCGCTCGATTGAGCGCTTGGTCAGATCTCGCACAGCGCATCGGGGTGGGGAGCTGACATGCAAGGGCTAGACGCTTGGATCACCGGCAACTATGGCGAAGATCATCCCGACAATTTCAGAGCTTGCGCCGATTGCACAACGAACGTTCGGGTCACCGCCGACAATGAAGACGACGACGAATTGCTCTGCTATCGCTGCGGGATCGCTCGCGGGTTGGAGGATTGATATGGGTTATCCGAATACGAAGCTACGCAAAGGTCCGCTGCCGAACGAGACGACCTTGCTCTTTCACGGCCATCCCATCGGAACGATCCAGCGCTACGAATATGACGGATGCTCTGGCGGCACGCGAGTTCGCTGGTTCGTCCACACGTTCGATTCCATCGATCACGAGGGATGGGGTCTTCGTCTCCGCGAGATGGCGATCCGCAGACTCGTCCATCTCTACCTCGCTGACACGGGCAGCTCATCGAGCCGCCACAACACATGGGTCCGTCGAATCAAAGAGCGGATCGAAGGGAGTACGAAATGAAACAGAGAACACAGATCATCAGTGAATCACTTCACGAGGTCGCAGATATCGTCCTCCAGCTTCGAGAGGTCGCTTGTGACTTGAGAGATTGCGATGTGCAGGTTGATCAGCTCGTTCGAGCTACGGATCAGCTCAGGAGATTCCGGCTTGCCGTTCAGGGCGACGAAGCGCGGGATCGCTTGGTCAAGCCGCTGCCGCCGCTCGCTGGTCGCGCCGATCCGAAGGTAGCTGCTCTGATCTCCAGCGCTCTCGACAGCTTTGAAGATCCCCCGTGCATCGCTTGCGGCGCACCCGAATCCGTCTGTGAATGTGACGACGCAGATCTTCGCCGCTTCGCTTCATTCGAGAACAGCGCGGTGAACCCATGAACGAAGGAACCCCGCTCGAGGGCCCCATCAATCCGACCCCGAAACGCAAGCGCCCCGAATCGCTGCTCGTTCGATTCCATGAGATCGAGAACTCCGGCGATCTCGGTGAAGCCATCAATTGCTGCTTCGATGCTGGAGCGAAGAAGGTGAAGGTCGAAGCGACCGATTACAACGAAGCGGAAATGGCTCTGATCAAGATCACAACCAAAGATGGTGAGCGCTTCATCGTCGGGTTAGACGATACGGAATTCGAGAAGATGTACGACGTGGTATGGCGCACGAAATAAAAACGCCCGACTCAGAAAGGGGAACACGCATGGCTGAGCATCGACCGCAACCCAACATCCGAGATCTTTCAACCACGCCGGATATGCCTTGGGACATCATCGAGATTGGTGATCACGTTCGGAGCTTCGACTTCGAGCGCCGGGATCTCGACGGCGAGTACGCCTGCTACATGGAGGGAGATGTGATCGAGATCGTTCACTGGCAGGGATGCGACCGCTATCGGATCCGCGTCACCGACCGGATCGTAGGTGGCAAGAACATCGGCGTGAGCGATGACTTCAAAGAGGTGCTGCCGCCCGTCAACGGCACGCCGACTTCGCTCGGCAGAGTTTGCAATGGCGTCGTGAAGATGAACCGCAATTGATCGAACCGAAAGGAGAACACGATGGCGAAGAGACCGACAGCAACGCAGCGCTCGATGGTGACCGACTCACTCAAGGGGATGAGCGAGAAGATCGACTCGCTCCTCCACAACTGGATGAACCCCGACCTCTCGAACCACGGCAATCAGGTAGCCGACTGCCGCGATGAGATCGCAGACATCAACCACACGCTCGAGGTGATGGAGTCGATCTTGAAAGACGACCTCTACCGGAACGCCGGGAAAGAGAGCTGACATGGTGCACATCATCGTCAAGGTCATGGAAAACCTGACCGTCAAGGGAGACGTGATCATCCACGAAGGTCACCTCGACGGCGATTACATCGAGCTTGCGTTCCTCGCCCCTGATCGCTCGAACCCTCATCCGAATCGGATGTACCTCAACACCGACGAAGCCGAGGGCGTGATCACCGCGCTACAGCTCGCCGTCAAGCACGCTCGACCCAAGAAGGTGAGGTTGACCTGATGATGAACACAGGTGCAGAAATAGCGGGTCCGAGATATCCCGATCTGGTCGTGCAGCTCAGCGGCACGGACGGCAATGCGTTTGCGCTCATGGGAGTCGTGCGGAAAGCGTTGAAGGTTCACCTTCGCGACACCTGCACACCCGAGCTGGTGAAAGCGAACGTCGAGCTGTTCACCAAAGAAGCGACGGCCGGTGATTACGACAACCTGCTCCGCGTGTGCAACGCATGGGTCACGGTGCTGTGATGAAGGGGAAGCACATCAAGCTCAAGCAATTCGGCACGGACCGCATCGGCTTCACCCTCGAAGGTAATCCCGAGAAGCCCGAGCCGACCTACGCATCAATCGAATTCCCCGGCGGCGAGATCACGTTAGCTCGCACGAGCGATGGCAGCTATTGGGCGCACATCAATTGCTTCCGCAGCGATGGGTTCGACGAATCCGAAGCGGGGCATCGGCGCGGTCGCTTCACCGATAGCCGCATCGACACTCAGGGGCAGCACGCGAGCGAGGTCATTGGTGGCGACTTCGCTCGACCCGATACCTATCACGTCGCTGTGAAGATCGAGGTCGAATGATGGCGCGTCGCTCAATCGCTGACGCGATCCGCTACGCATGGAAGTCGAAACGCATCGAGGTCATCGCTGGCGTAGCTGATGGGATGCGGCTCGAACACGGTTACAACTACGCGCAGATCCACCAGAGCTTCCAGCAGGTTCTAGGTATCCAGATTCCACTAGCTGAATTCGACGCGATCATGTACGCCGCCGATGAGGGCGACACCGGCGTGATCGATAACATCATCATTCGACGACCCGCCGAGGAAGACGGCGAGAATAGGAACGAAATATGAGTGACCCTTTCGGATTGACATCTGCGATCACGGCAGCCGCTGACCGCGAAACGAAGCGGCGCGAGAATCCCAAGCGCTACACCTACGAGCGGCAGCTCATCGAGCAAGACGGACCCGGCAAGACGATCACCATGACCCGCGACGAGGTGGTGGACTCGCTCACCGACTGGGTGCTGGATCCCAATCTCTCGATCTCTTACATGGAACAGACACCCGGCGAATGGAATCGTGGAACGCCGTTCGCTTATTACCGAGCGCTGGAGGTTGACGATGAGTGAATTGAAAGTGAACGAAAAAGCAGTCGAACATCTCGACGTTCAATCGAACGACATCACGATCCGAGCGGCAGCGCTCGTCGTCGAAGACAAGGCGTCGCTCGAGGTCGCTTCCTTGATGCTGCAATCGATCAAGGTTCTACTCGGTGAGGTGGACGATGTGTTCAAGCCGCCGACGCAAGCAGCTCACGCAGCACACAGATCGATCCTCGATGCTCGCCGCCGAGTTGAAACGCCTCTCAAGACGGCAGAGGTCGATGTGAAAGCAGCCGTCGCTACCTATCACAACGCGATTCGAAAAGCCGCTGAGGCTGCGAGGAAACTCGAAGCTGATCGTTTACGCAAGCAAGAGGAAGATCGTCGCCTAGAAGCGGCTCTCGCGGCTGAGAAGCGCGGTCAAGACAAAACCGCTGAGCGGATCATCGAAGCTCCGGCGCCCGTTCTCTCGAAACCGCTGATCACGACCCCACCCCCGCCGAAGGTGAAGGGCATCCAGACGCGCACGGCTTACACCGCCGAGGTGGTGGATCTCCCCGCGTTCATTCAGTGGTCACTCGACACGCTGGCGTTCTCCGAATATTTCGATCTCAAGCAATCGAAGCTCGACGCCGCGGTGCAGCGAAAGAAGGGAGACGTCACGATCCCCGGGGTGAAGATCCACGAGCAGACCGTGGTCGCATCGAGGAAGGTGTGACATGGAACTCTGCACTTCATTCTGGTTCTGGTTCATCGTTCTCGGATCGTTCGCCGTGCTGCTCTGGTCAGCTTTTAATTGGGGCTGGTCGCTCGGCGCTCGTAACTCGGATCTGCAATGGCAGGGTCGAGTCAAAACTCTGTACAAGGGATGGGAGCAGGAAGCTCAGAAAGGAGATCGCGATCGTCAGTGATTCTGGACGCATCATCGGTTACGGCGCACTCGCTTTCTGTTGTGCGAACTGCTACGATGATGTTGATCTATCGACAACGCCTGTAAAGGGCAGAACCGAAAGTCAAAGGAGAACACAATGGCTAACACGATGACGCTATCCGATCTCGCTCATGCAATCGAAGACCGCGAAGCGAACAAGCGAGATCTCATCGTTCAACCTGATCGGCTGCGAGTGACACCCGCGACCGAAGATCATTCCGAACGACTCGTAGGTAGCGGCGTGATCAACGCGCCGCTGCTTGAGCCGATGAAGATCACGGATCTGGCGCACGATCAGATCGCCAACTGGACACCCATCGGCAAGCGCTACTACCACCACATGAGAGACGAGCAACCGGAGCTTTGGGCTGAGAACGTGAACACGTGGCTCGATGAAGGGGAGAAGCCCCGCATGTTGAGAGCTGAGCAGATCCCCGGCAACGGCGGTCCGCAACTCAAGCTCCGCGCTTTCCTCTCAGATCAATTCGGACGCTACGAAGATCTTCACCTGATGATGCCGGTGCTGGAGAGGATCCACGACCGGGGGTGGGAAGTTCTCCATTGCGCTCTGACAGATCGCCGCATGCACATCCGGGTCGGATTCCCGAACATGAAAGCTGAGATCAAGGTAGGTGAAGAGGTTCAAGCCGGAGCCGCATTCACGAACTCCGAGGTGGGGTTCTCGATGTGGAAGTCAGAGTTCTTCGTCAAGGTTCTGACGTGCCTCAATGGGATGACCTTCACTGAGAAGTTTGCGGGATTCTCGAAGCGCCACATCACCGGGCGGCAAGCGGCGGGGTGGCTCTCCCCCTCGACGCTCGCACTTGAGAACGAGCTGCTTCAATCGCAGATCGGTGACACGCTCGACATGATGAACGACCGGACTCAGTTCGACAAGGTTCTCTCCGTGATGAGAGACACGACCCGCGAAGAGATCGAACACCCGATGGAAGCGGTGCGAGTTCTCGCACGGCAGACCGGCCTCTCTCAAAACGAGCGCGAGGGTGTGGAACGCGAGCTGGTGATTGGTGGGGATCCGACCCTTTGGGGATTGGTGCAAGCTCTCACCGCGACGGCTCGCGAGGTCCCGAACTTCGACCGCAGATCTCAGCTCGAAACCGAAGCCGGAAAACTTCTGAACAATCGCAGTAATTGGCAGCCGCTGATCGAGGCGACTGCGAAAACCGCCGTCGCTGCGTAGCGACAGAAAGGAGTGGAGGGAGTGAGCATGGGGCGAGAGCTAGTTCCTGGGGAGAGCAATGATGTTCGATCCAACTACAGCGTGGATGGGGCAGCTCTCGCCCCTTCTTTTAATGACCGGCGAAGAGAGGAGAAGCGATGCGGATTCAAGTCAAGGTCGAAACGATACGTGATGTCGCTGACGTCTCAGGTGTGCAGATGAAAGAGATCGCGGCGCACCTGGGATTGTCGGTGACGATGACCCATCTGAAATTCAAGGGAACGCGCTCGATCTTCATCGATGAGTGCGGGAAGATCGCCGCAGCTCTCAACAGCGGCGGTAGGGTTTCGATTCAACCCGAGGACGTGATCAAGCTCATCGGGAAAAAGAACCTCAAGGTTCGCGGCTACGCGAGCTGAGCAATGAAGGAGAACACAATGGCAGAGGATAAGCGTGACAGCGCACAGGAGAACGTCTCAGCGCCGCAAGCAGCGGCACCCATAGAAATAGATCAGCAAGCGGACGGCGCAGCCTCAGACGATCCTGAGCAGCCGGAAGATGTTGACGGAGAGATCATCGAAGAGAGCGGCACGAGCGAGCTTGACGCGATAATCAATCGAGCGATCGTCGAGGTCGAGCCGACAGCACTCGCAGATCTCGCGACCGAAGAGCAGATCGAGCGAGCGATCCGTCGAATCATCGCGAGGACGGGAGCGATCAAGCGGTTCAAGGCTGCCATGCTCTCGCTCACGAATCGGCGCGATTGGTACGCGCACGAAGCAGAGGGTGAAGAGGTCGGCATCCCCTATCTCGGAGAGAGCGGGTCCGAGAAGATAATCAACGCATTCCAGATCGAGGTGCGACACGACGGAGGTGAGAAGCACACGGTCGATGAGGGTGGCTACGAATTCGTTTATCAGGGGCAGATGAGAGCGCTTGTCTTCTCGGAGCTTTGGTATCCAGTGATCGGTAGCAGATGGAGCGACGACGGGTTCTTCACTCGCGGTGGAACGAAGACCGCAGATCCCGGCGACGTACGCAAAGCAGCATGGACGAACTTTATGAACCGGGGAATCAAAACCGTCTGCGGATTGAAGACGATCACGTGGGAAGAGCTGGAGCAGCTACCGGGTCTTGAGAATCTGCGACAGACGGTGAAGAAGATCACCTATGGAACGCGCTCGAAGGGTGGCGCACCGCCGCCAGCACCCGGCGAACTCAGCGATATCGAGAAGGGTGCGCACATCAAGGTCAAGATCGATAGGGAAGATCTGGAATCGAGGAACACGATCAAGAGCATCCCTCAAGCTGAACGGCTCTGGAACAAATCCCCCGGCTGTTTCTATTGGGTGGTGAAGTGGTCGAAGAAAAACTTCGGCACCATCATGGACATGCACGCCGCAAACGCGACGGTGAAATTCAAGCTCTACAACATTCCGAAAAACGAGATGCCGTCATGACAACACCCAACGATTTCACAGACGACGATCTCCGAGATGCCGAGCGCTTCTTGGAGAACAGCATCATGGAAAGCTACGGCCCCGCGATGAAGCGACAGCCAGCGAGCAACAACGCCTCGCTGGTCGGTCATCCATGCGCGTATTATCTGTGGGCGATCCGCGCTCGACACGAAGACATGCCGTCACCCGACGATGGGTTGCCGGGAATCTGGACGCTCGGTCGTGAAGCTGAGAACGCGGCGAAGATCGCGCTGTTGCAAGAGGGCTGGAAGCTCCACAAAACGGAGGTGACATTTGAAGACAAGGACCTCGACATCAGGGGTCGGCTCGATTGGGAACTCAGCCACAAGACGCATCCGTTCTGGTCGCAACCGATCCCCACTGAGTTCAAAGGGGTGAGCGATAATTATTGGGGCAAGCTCTGGTCGTTCGACGACTGCTTTGAGTCATCGATGAAGTGGGTACGCATGTGGCCGATCCAGCCGCTGACCTACGCATATCTCATGCCCGACGAACACCCCTACGTTTGCCTCTTGCTCCGCAATAAAACGAACGCTCGACCGAGAGCGATCATCGAGAGAACCGAAACGCATTTCCAGCGGCTGGTCGATATGGGTGAGGTGATTGGTGAAGTGAACCGCTGTCTTCGCGATGAGGAAGAACCCGACTCGATCACCTACTCGCCCGTGTGGTGCAAGAAGTGCGACGCCGCACACATCTGCCCGACGATGCAACACCACGCATTCGGCAACCCGATTGCAGCGCTCGAAGATCCGAGCGTGATCGAAGATCTGGCGCTGACTTGGGAAGCTGGAAACGAGACGAAGAAAGCCGTCGCCTCTGCTTGGGATGAGATGAAAGAGATCGGCCGGCACTATGGTCTGTACGATGCCGAGCCGGGATCCGAGCGCTCGATCATCGGCAATCAATTCTCATTCAAGGTGATCATGTCAGCGAAGGGAAAGGGAACGTTCAAGGTTGAGCGGATCGTCGCTCTTGAAGGGACGGGCGATGGTGGGTAAACGACCGGCGTTTCAGTTCTACCCTGCCGATTGGAAAGCGGACGACGCTCTGATGTCTTGCTCGGCAGCCGCGCAGGGTCTTTGGATCTACATGCTGTGCGTGATGCACTATTCAGATCCGTATGGACATCTCGTCACGCGAGGTGGTGAAGCGATGCCGTCGAAGCAGCTAGCGAAACTCGCACGGCTGACGTGGGAACAGGTTGACGAGCTGCTCGATGAGCTAGCCGACGCTCGCGTCTTCTCGATGACAGCTCAGGGCGTGATCTTCTCGCGCCGCATGGTGGCTGACTATGAGGTCTATCTCGAACGCTCAAGCTCCGGCCGTCGCGGTGGTCGAAGCTCTCGCCAAGCTACAGCTTCAACAATTGTCGAAGCTATCGACAAGCAACAGCTTCCGCAAGAAAACAACTCTTCCTCTTCCTCTTCCTCTTCTACTTCATCTTCATCATCGCAGGAAGAGCATGTGCAGATCCCATTCGCTGAGATCTGGAAGCTCGTGCCGACAGGTCGCAAGCTCGCCAAGGTGAAAGCTCAAGAGCTATGGGAAGGGAAAGACAGAACCACGACCGGCGAAAAGCTCAGCGCCGAAGATCAGCACCTGATCATGGAGCGCTACCCATTCCATGTAGCGATGTGGAAAAAGGAAGCGACACCGAAAGACAAGATCCCTCATCTGCGGACGTGGATCTACCAGCGCAGATGGGTGGACGAGATCGAGAGCGCACCTCAGATCGATGAGGACGAATGGATGTACGGCACGGTTCGGCTCGCTGATTTCCAGAAGCACAAAGACGATCCCGATTGGGCTTGCTATGCGGATTGGGCTACGATCCACGATCCGTGCACCGCGCCGACGTTCGATGAATTCAAGAAGGGAGAGTCATCGTGACACACAGAGATCCGCACCGCGAATTCCTCGACCAGATGCGACGAGCGATAGCGAAGCAGATCGACCGCGACATCATGGGAGATCTCTCGAAGCACAGCGGTGGATTCCTGATTCCACTCGGCCAACTCAAGGCGGTGTGGACAGAGGAAGATGAACCGATGACCGAACTAACAGAATCGGTTGTGCGTGGCAACTGGGCGAAGTCAAACGAGCAGCTCCGAAACAAACTCGCAGCTCAAACTCGCGAGTGCGATTGCCCCGCGTGCATGGCGAGGGTCGAAGACGAGCGCCGCATGTGGGCTGAGATAGGGATCGATGTCTTCGGAGAGGAGGTGAGACGAGATGGCGAGTGATGTAGATCGCTGCGGTCGATGCGGCCAATACATCTATCTGCTCACGCTCTGGGTGACAGGCGAGGTGATCGCGATCAATGCGGGAACGAAGCCAGCTCTGCTCGTCGAAGATCTTCACGCTGATGTTCACGGGATTCCCGCGATGAAACTCACCGAAGCCGAGCCGGTCGAGATCTTCACCCGGCACAAATGCAACGACACAGATTGGTCGAAGCTCAAAGGAATTCGATGATATGGAAGGAGAGACAATGTTCGTCAAGCAACTAGAGGGCGGCGGTGAGATCCGAGCGCGGATGCTCGGTAACAACTGGACGATCTCAACCATCAATCCGAATGGGAAAGGAGTCGCGGTCGGGTTGACGCTGACCGAAGCGGGTCAGCTCGCGAGATTACTGAGGTTCGAAGACCGGCACGGATTCAGAAACGAAAACACTGGCGTCATCGACGCGAGATCTATTGACGGAGCGCAACACGAAAAGGAGAACACACCATGATCGATCTCGACGAACAGACAACCATCGAATTCTCTCCGGAGATGGTGAAGAAGATCACCCGACCGCGAGCGATCAAGATCCTCAAGATGATCGCGGAAGCACGAGAGGTGATCATCGACACGCACCCCGAACCCGACACGCTCCGACTCACCATCAACAGCGATTGGTTCACGAAGCTGGTCGAAGCTCAGCCGGAGGTGATCGATCCGAACGGCACGATCAGATTCCTCCAAAAGCTCGACGCTCTCTTCGTAGAGCTCGGACTCGATGACGAGCCGGGGATCGAGGATCCCAACGCAATCGAGCTGCCGCCCGGGGATGACGAAGAAGAAGGAGACGGGGGTGCTTTCTGATGGGTGGGAAAGCAACCAAGCGCTCGCGTCACCAGATGGTGAACGATCAGAACGAAGTGATCGGAAAGCTCCTCACCGCATGGGGCGGTCACATCAAAACGAAAGACCCCAACCAGCAGCTACTCACCCATGAGGAGATCGATGCGTCATTGGGGAAGCTCGCGACTTCAATCGCTGAGGTCTACGAAGAGATCACGGAAGATCTTCACGTCGTACAGGAGCAAGTGCTGTTCAACGCGCAGCCGTTTTGGAAGCGCTGGTATCAGAAATGGCGTGACGACCGCGAGCGATTGAAGAACGCGAACCGACCGGCGCTCGAACCACTGATCACCGAAGAGATCAAGAATGGAGAGGAGGAACGAATCTTCGGGCAGCTCGCGGAGAAAGCAAGAGCCGCGCAACGGACAACCGATAAGGGAGAAGGAGAACACAATGAACCGAACTGAATTGAAACGCGACGGGCTGTTCTGGCTCGGCGTATCGATGATGGTCTTCGGCTTGCTGATCATCGGCGGCGCACAGATCGTCTTCGGTGATACGGGCAACGAGGTGCCGGCCGAATGGAAGTGCGAAAAGGAATGCGTACGAACTCTCTACGCGGCGCAAGATATCGATGTCGGATGGGTGCGCACTCGATGGGAGTCAGATCATCTCCGTGTGGATTATCAAACGGAAGATGGGTGGCGAATTCGCGAGGTTCATTTCGGCTGGTTCGATCCGGATAACCTCCCGGCTCATCCGGCACCTGGGTCGATGCCCTACGGCTTCGAGGATCTCGATACGGATCACTTCAATTTCAACATACCGAAAGAGAATTTCTGTGACGGCGAGGATTGCGCGTGCGTGTTCGCAGCTCACGCCGTCGTCTTCAAAGATGAATGTCCAGACGCGAGAGCGAAGACGATCTACGACGATAGCTATTCATGGCCGGATCATGCTCGCGTGAAGATCCACGAGCAAGGTCGGTCGAGCTACTTCAATGTGTGGCTCGATGGGGATCGGCCGCTCCGCGGTGATGTGTTCAACGGCTGGTGTTTGGATTCGAGGAAACCGATTGAGCGCGGCCACTGGTATGACGCGGAGGTGATCTATGAATGGGAAGAACTCTCAGGGATCATTGATCGTCCTGAGAATATGGACGCAATCGAATGGCTTGCGACACGCGGGTATGTCGGAACAACGATACGATGTGGGCAGATCATCACACGGCAACATGTCCAGAACGCTATCTGGAATCTGGCGCATGGTCGCGGAGTTGGGTGTATGGCTGGTGCGCTGGTCGATGAAGCACTCGCCGCGATCTCAGCGAAGAACCTCGTACGTCGGTGTTGGGAACGTGACGCGACTTTCGTCATCCAGCCGAAGCGCTGCTATCGAGTAGACGATGCGGTCGTTTGCACGAATGATCTTCAACCGATCTTCTCGTACAAATACGGCGTGACCGATTGCCCGACGGCGACACCAACCGCGACGGCAACGAACACGAAAACGAAAACGCCAACGCGAACCTCAACTCCCACGAGGTCAGCAACCTACACGGCAACGAAGACGGCAACGGGAACCCCGCCGCCGACGAACACCCCGACCGATACCCCGACTGCAACTCGCACCCACACGCACACCCACACGCCGACCGACACCCCGACCGCTACGCCGACTCCGTGCGAGGGTCGAACGGAAACCGCTTGGGCATTCGGACGATACGTCTGCGCTACCTCATGGTGCTGGTATTTCGAGTGCTGCTTGGATGACGAGTGATGGCATGTCTTCGCCACAATTGGTCGCAAGATCGCTGGTGTCCGTATTGCTTGATCGAGAAACTTAAACGCGAGATCTTCAACCTCAAACAACCGACGCTCCCCGACATGGAGCGAAGCAGCAAGGGTCCACCCGATGAGGGTCGGCAGCTCGCGAAGGAAGGAGCAGAGCGAGCGACCGAACATGCGGAGAAGGTAGATCCCGGGTGGAAGAAAGAAGCGTACTCGGTGATCTACGGAATAGCTCAGCAAAACGAATTCCTCAATGCCGATGATGTATGGAAGGGAGCGAAGCGTTGGGGGCTGCCGGAGCCACCGGACAACCGAGCTTGGGGATCGATATGGGTGAGAGCGAAACGTGCAGGGGTCGTCGAGAAGACGGGCCGGTTCACCACGACCAAGCGACCCGTGGCTCATCGCATGGACATCCCGATCTATCGCTCGCTGATCTACCAAGAGAAATGAAAGAGAGGAGAACACATGGGGAACACAGCGAAGAAAAAGGAGAGCGTCAATCCATTTCGGCAAGCTGTCGAATGTGCTTTGTCGCTGATCGAAAAGTTCGATGGAGATCGTGACAAGATCTTGCCAGCGCTGGAGAGCCGGATCAGAAAGAACGACGTACTCCTCAGATGGGCGATCCACGAAGGATCGCGGACGGCACTCGTCGATGCCATGCGGCTTACTCGGCTGTCGAAGCTTGGTGGCGACAGGCTCGGTTCGATGAAGCGTGATCTGGATCTGACGCCTCTCAAAACATGGCGGCTCGAAGACGGGACGCTGTTACGAGCAGCGAACCGAAGACAGCTGATCGAAGCAGCCGAATCTCTGGAGCGGGTCGCCAGCGGAATACTGAGTCGAGCGATCCTCTATCGGCGCATCGCCGGGAGACTCAAAACCGATGATGAAGAGGTCGGGCTGCGGATCAACGATGACGAACTCAAGGTTGAGATGAAGATCTCGGAAGGGCTAGCGGACAAAGCCGTGCGGGTTCTCTGATGAGAGCGCAGCACGCAGCCGACCGTGACATGCAATCTCGGATCTTTGAACTTTGGGATCGAGCCAATCGAGGAGAGGTCACGCTGAAAGAACTCAAGTGCTATCGCGAGATCGCGGAAGTGTTCTACACCCTAGCGCAAGCAGACGAAGCGGTGGCGAGAACGGAGCGGATTCAAGTCGCGACGCACGTGGAGCTGGAGCGGCTGCAATCCGGAGCGAGCCACCCGCTGCTAGAAGGGGGTGAAGGTGATTAGATCTCAGCACGCGACCGCTAAATGGATCTACTCGCCGCACGAGCTAGCGAAGGCGTATGCGGGATGGCGGTGCTTCCGGCACCTGACCTATAACGGCATCCGATCTTTCTTGCTCGCTGATAGCAGTCGACATTGGGCGTTCGGGAAACACTATCGTGATCAGCTCGACAACTCACTCGATCTGAGTGAAGCGCAATGGATCCACCGTTATCACCAGATGCTCCGTCGCGAGGGGCTGTTCAATTATCGGCGGCGAGCAATCGAATGGAGATTCATTCCGATAACATCATGGGAAGAGTCGCCACTCTGCTCGTCGTATCGGAATCGAATTCCATTCCGGCTCGGAACATCGTGCGTCCTCTGCGGGAAGATCCAGCGCGGCGACGATGCGCTCACCGAGAGGCGTCGAGCAGTGGAATGGCTCGGCTTCGATTACCTCCACGGAGCGTGGGTCCCAATGAGTCTACTCCGCGGACGGAGAAACGTGCCGTGGCTCGTTCCGAATCCGCTCTGCCCTGAATGTTGGAAAGCATGGGGCGGGGTGCCGCTGCCCGTCTCGAAGATCATCCTCAGGGCGGCGGCGAAACAAATACGAAAGGAGATAGCCGCATGAAGTTCATCGGCATCGATCCCGGCAAGAGCGGAGGCATGGCATCGATCCGCTGTGATGAAAACCTGGGCATCGTGAGCTACTCAGCGCACGGCTTCGCCACCATGACGGAGCGAGAGATCACGCGAGGTCTTCGGAAGATGATCAGGGGGTCAACGGAAGCGGAATCACTTTGCGTCTTGATCGAGAAGCAAGGGGTCCGTCCATTGACGGATCGGCCGAAGAACATCGCAACGCTGCACCATCAATTCGGAATCCTTCACGGCTGCTTGCTCACGCTCGAAGTCGGCTACGAAGATATCTCTCCTCATGCATGGCAGAAAACGTTCAAGCTACTCATGCCGAAGGGGACGGAGTCGGCAGCGAAGAAACGAAAGCACAAAGAGAAAGCACAGCAGTTCTTCCCCGAGGTGAACGTCACGCTTCAAACGTGCGACGCGCTGCTCATCGCTGAGTACGGGCGCCGCCTTCATTACAAGGGGAAGATCGATGGGTGACTTCGACACGAATGTAGATGCATCGATTGTCATTCTGGTGATGGTGATCAGCGCGGTCGTTATCGCTTGCGTCGGTCTGATCGGAGCGCTGATCTTGATCGCTGCTGGATGGGTAGACGTGGGGGGGTTGATCACATCGACGATCATCTTCATCCTCTCGGTTTGCCTCTTCCTCTGCGCGTATCGGTTGCTCAAGCTCTTGCGTGAATGATCTAGGTCGAATACGCTGACGGCGTGTTCTCCGGCTCTCGGTGGTTAGCTTCGGCGCTACCGGGGGCCACTTTTTTGTTCACCTCGTTTGCGTATCGTCACACCGGGTGCCATACTTATTACAGGATGAACATCACGAACATGGTCTATCTGGAAGACGAACGGCTGGCGCGTGAAGCGCGAGCGGAAGCAGCTCGCACGGGTGAGGAATCTGAATTCCATTGCCCCGATTGCGGAGCGCTGGTGACCGTCCATCCGACTGACGATGAGAGCGTCGGCGTATGCCGCTGCTTGTGCGGGTCGTATTGGGAGGTCGAGATAGCGAGCTGACGATCTGGTATCGTGAAGCGGGAGGACACCAGAATGTGGCGCAATCGAATCATCGGCAGCGGTGAAGCTCAGCCGTCCTCTCTCGCTGCTAACCCCTACGCCTATCGAATCCATCCACCCTACCAACACGAAGCCGTTCTAGCGGCCATCAGTGAGCTAGGATGGCTATCCCCCGTTGTTCTGAATGATCGCACCGGACGGCTCATCGATGGGCATCTCAGAACCATCGTCGCGTTGGGTCATGCACAGAGCGAGAAGATCCCCGTCGTTTACGTTGATCTCAGCGCAGACGAGGAGCGGCAAGCGCTGAACCTGATCGATCCCATCTCGGCGCTCGCTCGAATCGATCACATGAACATTTCACTCAACGGATCTATCGAGCGCTGCACCTGTCCGAGCTGCGGCTCTCATCACTTCAAAGCGAAGGAGGAAACCCATGACCAAGATGAGTGATCGAGCGAAGCGGAAGCGGCAACCCGCCGTGCCGAAGAGAGCTACGGAGGTGATCGAGATCTCCAAGCTCACCGACCACCCTGATAATTATCGCGGCCACTCTCAGGATCAGCTCGACCACATCAAGTCGAGCATCCGAGCGAACGGCGTCTACCGAAACGTGATCATCGCGAAAGACAATGTGATCCTCGGCGGTCACGGCGTCGTGCAAGCAGCTCGACAGATGAAGCTCCGAAAGATCCAGGTCATCCGGCTACCTTGGAAGTCAACCGATCCGCGCTCGCTCAAGGTGCTGACGGGTGACAACGAGATCTCGCGACTCGCTGGTGTCGATGATCGAGCGCTGACGAATCTACTCAAGAAGATCAAGGAATCCGAAGGGGTTGATCTCATGGGTACAGGGTTCGACGAACAGATGCTCGCTGCTCTCGTCATGGTCACGCGAACGTCAGACGAGATCGAGGATTTCGATGCGGCTGCGGAGTGGACGGGGATGCCGGAGCATGACCCCGGCAACAAGGCGTATCGATTGATTATTCAGTTCAGGAATGAAGATGACCGGCTCTCGTTTATGAAGCACGCCAACATCGATTCGGACAACCTGAAAGCATACACGCGGGGAGGTCAGCATTGGTCTACGTGGTGGCCGCCGAAAGAGCGCAACGATCTCGCGTCGGTGCGATTCGAAGATGGGGAAACGGATGCCGAAGAAACTCCGTCCTAGATATCCGATCTTCATCCCGTCGCTAGGGCGAGCGCAGAAATGCGTGAGTGCAGATATGTTCATCAAAGACGAGATCCCATTCAAGCTGGTCGTGCAACCCGATCAGGTGAAGGCGTATGCGGAGCGCTATGGAATCGAGAACATTCTCGTGCTGCCGGAAGATGGGAAGGGTCTGGTCTACGCTCGCAATTGGATCAAGGATTATTCCGTAGCGCAGGGTGATGAGCGCCATTGGCAGTTCGATGATGACATCAAGTATTTCGACCGGCTGTATCGAGGGCATCGGATCCCATGCGCTTCGAACATCGCCGTCTCGATCATCGAGGATTTCGTCGACCGATACGAGAACGTAGCCATTGCATCTCCGAACAGCTCGTTCTTCATCGTGTCGAATGAGACGACGAATTCTCAGTGGCCACCCTTCTATCTGAACAGCCGGTGCTACACATGCTTCCTGATGATGAACTCGATACCGAATCGCTGGCGCTTCCGCTACAACGAAGACACAGACATGAGCTTGCAGGTTCTCGCTGACGGCTGGTGCACGATGCTGATCAATCACTTCCTGATCCACACGCCGGAGACGATGACCGATGAGGGTGGACAGACGGATATCTACGTAGCCGATGGTCGCTTGAAGATGGCGCGAGAGCTTGAGCGGGTGTGGCCGGGAGTGGTGAAGACGAGCAGACGATGGGGCAGACCGCAGCACGTTGTCGCTTCGGCTTGGAGGAAGTTCGACAACAAGCTCATCAAGAAGAAAGGCGTCAGCGTTGCACCGGGTGTCGACAACTACGGCATGGAACTCAAAACGAAGCAGCCCATCGAATCGAAGCAGATCCAAAAGCTCATGGATGAGAGCCGCGAGTGATGACCTATCCCATCTACATTCCATCGCTCGGGAGAGCTGAACTCTGCACGACGCCACAGACGCTGCTCGATGGTGGAGTTGAGAGCTTCACCATCTGCGTTGAAGCCGATGAAGCAGATGCGTACGCCGCTCGATTCGGTGAGGACAAGCTCGCCGTGATCGATCACTCGCGACAGGGGTTAGCTATGACGCGCTCGTGGATCAAGCGACACAGCGAGGGGCGGGGCGAGTCGTGGCATTGGCAGCTAGACGATGACGTAATGTATTTCGCGATGAGAGCAGCGGGTGAGAAGAGTCGGCGCGTACCAGCTCTTGAAGCGATGACCTATGCGGAAGCGCTGACCGTGCGGTTCTCGAACCTTGCGGGTGTTTGTTTGAGCGCAATCAATTACCCGACGACGAAAGACTTCGCGATCAACCAGATGATCTACTCGCACAAGATCATCCGGAACGGCACGCCGTTTTATTGGCGCTCGAATTGCGTAGACGACATTGACTTCTCGATCCAGCTGCTGGCTGGTGGCTGGTGCACGATAGCGGTGAAGCTCTACCGCGCCGCTACGCCATCGACGGAGAGCATGGCGGGTGGCTGCACGGAGATCGATTACCAGAACGATGAGAACCGATTGAAGAAAGTCAGAGGGTTGCAACAGAACTGGCCGTATCTCTTCGACATTCAACGCCGCGGTGGATTGCCGAGAGCAACGTCGGGTCCCGTGTGGAGGAAATTCAGAACACGCTTGGAGCTAGCCGATGGTCAGAGCTGACGAGCTGCGCATCGTGCAATTCATCCACCCTGGGAAAGAGCAGACGAAGCATCGGAATGGCGTCTCACCGTGGGGTAGAACCTCGACGCCGCACGGACGGAAGTTCATGCTCAACGAAGGGGGCTTCGTTCGCAACGGATCGAACGAGAAAGGGATGCTCTGCTTCTGGGGAGAATACGAAGGGCCCACGTTCGTTCGAGATCTCGAAAGGGTGCGAGGTCCGTGGTGGCCGCATACGGTTCACACGATTGCGTATCACGAACCGGCATCGCTCGAAGGGCTATGGGATACGGACCCGTTCGTCTTCGGTGATCGCTTCCTCTACAACGGGTGCCAGCAACATACGGCTTTCAATCGAGAGCCGCCGACCGAGACGTTGCTACGCCGACTCGCTCCCGGCAGCGTGATCCTCTTCGGCTCATCGCAGGGTGGCTACTTCATTCTCGATACGCTGCTCGTCGTGGGTAGCTTCATCGATTACCCGAACGGCGATTACGCTGCGCTCGAGGGAAAGGTGCCGGCCGAATATTTCAACCTCGGTTTGCATCCGCAGAAATTGAGCGAGCCGACTGTGGATAGCTACCGCCTGTATCAGGGGGCGACATATAGCGAGCAGATCGGACAGATGTTTAGCTTCACGCCATGTCGAGCTGCCGATGAGGTGACGCCGGTATTTCTTCGACCGCGAATCGAGCTGGACGGAATCATCACGCAGAGCTTGACGCAGGGAAAGAAGTCAACGCTGATCCCGACGCTAGAAACGATGCACTCGCTATGGGTGAGGATCTACGATCAGGTGTTCGCTCAAGGGCTAGCGGCAGCTCATCACATTGAGATGAAACCAAGGAGGATCTGATCATGCAACCGTACGCAATCGTGGTGCCGTGGGTGACGATGGAAGAGATCGATGCGTTCCTCGAAGCGTGGGGAGCAGAGGATGGTGAACCGTGGCTCGTGTTACAGCATGACGAGCTCCACGAGGGTTGCGGAACTACGAAGAACAAAGGGGTTGCTCGCGCCGTGAATGAGTTCGAAGCAGATGTCGTCGTAATTCTCGACGGCGATTGCTATCCATACGCGGGGGGAGAGCAGTCGCTACCCGAGCTTGCGGAAGCTCACATCAAAGCGCTTCAACCGCAACCCGTGACGATGTTCGAAGAGGTCACGTCGCCGCCATCGCGCGGCACACCATACGACGTTCGGGAGATCACGATGGAGGTCGCAGCGTCGATGGGATTCTGGATGGGGAATGGAGATCACTGCGCCGTGCGGCAGCTCGCTACGAAGAACGCGCAGATGAGTTTCGTACGCAAAGCAATTCACGGGCGTTACTTCCCGCTCTGTGGAATGAATCTCGCGTTCCGCGCTTGCTATTGGGACCCGTGGTGTCGCTTCATCGACATCCCGCGCTTCGACGATATCTGGATGGGGTGGCTCTGGCAGCGACACGCATACGATCTCGGCTACTGCTTCAATCTCGCGGGTCCGCTCGTGCAACACGTTCGGCAGAGCAACGTGTGGAACAACATCGTGACCGAATCTGGATATCTGGAATCGAACGAAACGCTATGGCGAGAGATCGCGAGCTGTCCGGACGATAGCTACGCAGCGTTACGAGCGTTGCTGCCATCATGACCCTCTTGAATCAGCCGACACCTCATGGAAGGGGGGCGTAGCTCAGTGGCTCAGTGTACGGCTCAATCAAAACGGAGCGGGGTTCGATGCCGCCGTCACGCGATGAAGGGTCGCACCGTCTGTGCCAATCATGGCGGCAAGAGCTTGGTGGGTGTGGATTCACCGACGTTCAAGCACGGACGCTATTCGAAGCACCTTCCCGACTCGCTCTCGGTGCGCTACCAAGAAGCGCTGAACGATGCCAATCTGATCTGCTTGGAAGACGAGATTGCGTTGATCGATGCACGGATCAAACGGCAGCTCGATCTCTTGGCAAAGGTGGGGATCAACGAAGCGATGTTCGGTAGATTGAAATTGTTGTACGAGCGCTTTCAGATGCACACGAACTCAGGGAAACACGGGTTAGCTATTCGAGCAATCCGCGAGCTGGGTGCGCTGCTCGATCAAGGGGCAGACGCTACGCTCGCGTGGACGGAGATCAACGAGCTGATGGAGACGCGACGCAAGATGGTGGAGACGGAACGGAAGCGATTGCTTGACGAAGATCAGGTGATCACCGTTGACCGGCTCATGGTGTTGGTGGCTGCGCTTGTTGACATCATCCGACGCAACGTCGCGAGTAAGGATGAACGTGCCGCAGTCTCGGACGAGATCCGATTGCTGGTCGAGCGCAATCCTTCGGCTAGCTGAGGGTGTCACCCCTGAGAACGGGGTGAAGCTCTGGACGCCGAACCCGGGTCCACAGACGGCGGCGTATGAATCGCTCGCGGACGATCTCTTCTACGGCGGCGCGGCAGGTGGAGGGAAGAGCGATCTGTTGCTCGGCTTGGGCGCGGAAGCTCATCACCGATCCGTCATCTTCCGTCGCGAGTTCCCTGAGCTGACGGAGCTGATGGAGCGAGCCGAAGAGATGGCAGGGGGCTATGGGAGATTGAAGCGCGGCAGCCCCGGTCGGCTCTCTTTGCAGAGCGGACGGCAGATCACCTTCGGATCGTGTCCACACAATCAGAACAAGAAGCGCTGGCAGGGTCGGCCGCATGATCTCAAGTGCTTTGATGAGGTGACGCAATTCACGCGAGAGATCTTCGTGTATCTCAAGACGTGGGAGCGCTCCGCGATGCCGGGTCAACGGAAGCGAACGGTGTGTACGGGCAACCCGCCGACCGATCTCGAGGGAGCATGGGTAATCGATTATTGGGCACCGTGGATCGATCCGAATCACGAGAACCCTGCCGAGCCGGGAGAGCTGCGCTGGTTCGTCACAACGAAAGACGGGAAGACGGACACCGAGGTGCCGGATGGTGAGCCGATCTTGATGGAAGGGGAGATGGTCTATCCGAGATCGCGGACGTTCATTCCAGCTCTGCTCAGCGATAACCCATATCTATCAGCGGACACCGATTACCTCAAGGTGATTCAAGCGACAGCGGAGCCGATGAGATCGCAACTGCTCTACGGGAAATTCGATGCGGTCACGGATGATAGCCAATGGCAAGTCGTGCCGAGCGATTGGTTCGACGCAGCCGTCTATCGATGGGAGATGAATGCGGAAGCGATCGGGAAGATGACAGCGCTCGGTGTTGATGTCGCTCGGGGCGGCGGTGATGCGACGACGCTCGCGCCGAAGCACGGCGATTGGTTCGCTGAGATCGAAGAGATACCGGGGAAGCAGACGAAGACGGGCCGTGAGGTGGCCGGAGCGGTGGTTGAGAGGACGAGTAGAGTGCAGGGCGAGGTACGCATCGGGATCGATGTCATCGGCGTAGGAAGCTCGCCGTATGATCTGCTCGTCGATGCGGGTGCGACCGTCGATGGAATCAATTTCGGTGCGGGTGCAGGGGATACGACAGATCGCAGCGGGAAGTACAAGATGCTCAACGTTCGAGCCGCAGCGTATTGGGGATTCCGTGAAGCGCTCGACCCTGAGTATTCGCGGATCATGTTGCCACCCGACAAAGCTCTGCGGCGCGAGATGCTAGCGGCGAAGTGGAAACTCCGCGGCGGCAAGATTCAGATCGAAGCGAAAGAAGAAGTGAAAGCTCGGCTCGGGCGCTCGCCGGATAACGCCGACGCCGTCGTGCTTGCACATTACGCTGATCGAAACGCGACTCTAGAATTCTGGTAACCTTGAATCGCTCCTCCTTCCATCCCATGCGGAGCGTGGGGGGCGCGGCCCCGGTTGTCGGGGTCGTCGTCTTTACTTGCGGATCTGTTCGCGGAGTGTTATCAATGGAGGGATGAAAGCTCGCTCGTATCTGAGCGTCCCGTCTGCGCGGACAGGGGCGCTCTCGCTATTTTGAGGGGGAACACCAATGGCCAAGGGTGACGTAGTAATCTTCCAAGAAGCGATGCTCAACATCTTGACCGGCGTGCACGGCGACCTATCGAGCGCAGCTCTCAAATGTGGCATCGTCGACGACACCATCACCCCGGTAGCTAACCTCGCAAGCCCTACGTGGGGTGACTTCTCAGCGAACGAGGTAGCCACCACCGGTAATTACACAGCGGGAGGTGAAGCGCTCACGACCATCGTTGCTTCGATGATCGGAGGTATTGCCAAGATCACCGCTGACGATGTGGTGGTACTCGAACACGCGAGCGGATTCACAGACGGCTATTGGGCTATCGTCTACGACGACGACGCGACGAGCGATGAAGCGCTGTACGCAATCGATCTCGGTGGACCGGAGAACGAGCAAGCGGGTGACGTGACCGTTGAGTTCACAGCGGGTGTCGTCTTCCAGCTTCCGGCCAACGCTCTGACGTGGGCGACCCCGGTGACATAAGATGGCGACCACGGTACTCGGTAACACCCCGACGACGATTGACGATGCAGAGTCGGCAACCGGCTGGACGCTGCTCACGACGCTCGACACCGATCTGGTCAAAGAGAACGCCAACTCAGTGTCTGGCACCATGCGTACCGCCTTGGCGATGGGCTACTACGACATCATCACGGACGGTGGGTCGGCGCTCAACCTTGCCAGCCAGCACGTGCGGGTCTGGATCAATTTCTCGACCGTTGCGTTTCTCGACATCGAGGCCAACGGCGGCATGGAATTCTACATGTACGACGGTTCGACCACTGAGTATTTCGTAGCGTTCGGTAGCGACACCTACTCTGGTGGCTGGAAGAACTTCGTCGTCGATGCTGATCTGTTCACCACACTCACCCTGTCCGCGATCCAACGTTGGGGGTTTCGATTCAACCGCACGGCAGCACCCGCGAACAAGATCAACACTTGGGTCGATTACATAAGATTTGGCGACGGCTACTACGCGACTGGTGGGACCAGCGGAGACGAGATCACGCTGTCTTCGATGTTCGCTCTGGACTTCGCTGGAGGCTACGGCATTCTCGATCTGGTCGAGGGTGTCTACTTCGGATACGGCGAGCTACA
>Ga0316192_10000710_pt1 | contig 24278 bp, 23 predicted proteins | sample MerIslwburrow_MG_FD_204931 | JGI IMG/M metagenome (GOLD analysis project Ga0316192, IMG submission 204931) | Coastal sediment microbial communities from Maine, United States - Merrow Island worm burrow | ecosystem: Environmental > Aquatic > Marine > Coastal > Sediment | place: USA: Maine...
TGGGCTCGCCCAGAGGATTGCGGGCTCTGAAACTCTCGGCGCACGTCTAAACACGCTCGACGGCCCTTCGAGAAGCCGGGATGGCTTCATGCCGGCTGACGAAACCAAAGCCCCGATTTACGCCAAAAGCACAGCCAAAGAGCGCGCTCTGGCACAAACCATCGTGCAAGGAAGAGCTCTGAGGCTTCCAAGTTACAAAACGAACCCAATTTTTGGGTTATAGGCCGGGCTATTGGCCTGCTTGCTCGGTCGCATGCTTCTAAATTTTGCCCCTTATGGTACCTATTTTTCTTCTCTGCCCAACTTGAAGCGGACGAAGGTAGGACCTGGTTTTATGCGTCAAAAGCTCTGTCGCGCCTGCCGTGTTCTCAGCGCAGCACTTTTCTCTTTAGTGCTGGCCAGTTGCAGCGAGCCCAAGGTTGTTGACACTTGGGAAGGGGGTCAGCACGACGTGGCCGTCAAAGTGGAGACACTCGAAGGCGGCGAGACCCGGGTCAAAGTTAGTTACGGAATTGTAGGAGAGCAGACCCTTGAAGATCTCACACAGGAGGCCGCGAACGGAAGCGTCGACGCTGCCATGGCGCTCGGCGTCCTCTATTGGTATGGCGCGGGGCCAGAGGATGATACCGGTCCAAGGGTTTTGCCTGCAGATAAGAAAAAAGCCATCGGGTTCTACCGCCAAGCTGCCGTCAAAGACCACCTACCAGCGCAGCTCATCCTTGCAGACCTTTACGCCTCTGAAGCCACTGGCATTGAGCCCAATCTCGCCGAAGCGGCGCGCTTTTATGGACAGGCAGCCAAAGCGGGGGAGGTGCGCGCCCAATGTCGATTGGCCGTGATGTACGACAGGGGGCAAGGCGTCCAACGGAATATCGCAGAAGCAATCCCGTGGTACCAAAAGTGCGCGCAAGGCGGTGATGCAACGGCGATGCTTCGGCTGGCAGAGCTTCACGACACCGGCGAGGCGGGGTCTGAGAACAAGATTGCAGCCGTTGAATGGTACCGCAGGGCTGCTCAGGCAAACCAACCACGCGCGTCTTGCCGCTTAGCGGTTCTGTACGATACAGGCGAAGGCGTTCTTCAAGATCGCGCTGAAGCGGCCAAACTCTATCGTATCTGCGCAAAGTCCGGTGATGGACAAGCCATGTTCCGTCTTGCGCAACTCCATGAAACAGGCGAGGGCGTCACCAGCGATTGGGACGCGGCTTTAGAGTGGTATCGAAAAGCAGCAGATGCAGATCAGTCCGAAGCGCAGTGCCGCTTAGGCGCGCTCTACGATACTGGCCAAGGGGTCAAGCAGGATCTGGCGGAAGCAATAAAGTGGTACCGTCCCTGCGCAGAAAGCGGCATCGGCCCCGCGATGTTCCGTCTGGCCGAAATCTACGACAATGCTCTTGAAGTCGACAGCGACCCCAGTCTCGCTGCCGACTACATGCTAAAAGCCTTAAAGGCGAATGTGCAGCAGGCCAAAGACGAAATGTTGGGAGGCGCCAAAAACTGGAGCCAGCAGTTTCGTCAGGAGTTCCAACGAAAGTTAAAGGCTGAAAATTTATACTCCGGTACAATCGACGGCATCCTTGGCCAAGGGACGCAGAAAGCCATTGAGGCAATTACTAACGACAATTCGTGAGGCGCCATCCTCGCAAGACCACGTGGTGAGTGTTTCTATCAAGCCTGGTAGTAGCTTCGATACCAGTCCACGAAGCTTTGAATGCCTGTCTCAATCGGCGTGTCAGGGGAAAAGCCAAAATCAGTCTGGAGGTCCGTCACATCAGCATATGTGACTGGGACCTCTCCAGGCTGCGCTGGCAAAAAGTTCATTTCGGCTTTCCGACCCACGGCCTTTTCGATGCAGGCGATGAAGTCCATGAGCTTACCGGATGGTGATTGCCGACGTTATAGATTCGGTATGGGGCCGACGATGATCCAGGGTCGGGATTGTCTCCAGACCACTCCGGGTTTGACGTGGGACTGTGGTCTGCAACGCGCAATATGCCCTCTAAGATGTCATCGATATAGGTAAAGTCCCGCGCATGGTTGCCGTGGTTGAAGACGTCAATCGGCTCGCCCGCTAAAATCTTGCGGGTGAAGATGAAAAGCGCCATGTCGGGTCGTCCCCATGGCCCGTATATCGTGAAAAAACGCAAGCCCGTCGTCGGGATGCCGAACAGGTGGGCATAAGTATGCGCCATCAACTCGTTCGCCTTATTGCTCGCCGCATAGAGGCTGACGGGATGATCCACATTGTCGTGTACGCTGAAGGGAATCTTCGTGTTTGCGATATAGACCGAACTCGATGATGCAAACACGAGATGCTCCACCTCGTTATGCCGGCATGCCTCGAGGATATTGAGAAAACCAATTAGGTTGGATTGGGCATAGTCATAGGGGTGCGTTAGTGAGTGGCGCACACCGGCCTGGGCGGCGAGGTGGATTACTCGGTTAGGCCGGTGTTCGGCGAAGAGCTCGTCCACGGCACCCTTTCGGGCGACGTCATCCTTCACAAACACGAAGCGTTCTTGAGGTAGGAGCCGAGCGAGTCTAGCTTCCTTCTAGGTAACGTCGTAGTAGGCGTTCATGCTGTCGATGCCAACAACTTCGTCGCCCCGCTCTAGAAGAGCTTTTGTTGTGTGAAAGCCGATAAAGCCTACTGCGCCAGTTACGAGGAACTTCATGCTGCGATACCCTAGTGGTGACGATCTTCAATCCGGGCCAGGCTAGCTGATGCAGAGACGCGAGAGGAAGAGGCGAAACGAAAAGAAGTGAGCAAAGAGGTCTTATCAGAGGGTGATTGCCACCTCATTGCGCCAACAAGCAGCGGCGACTGATCCTGGACGATGACGTTAGCTCCTCACTCTGTGCATGAATAGTCTTTGAGCCGGCTATAAAACAAGTCTTGAAACATTCGCGCGTGTCCGGTCGACGTGAAATCCATCTTCCGGAAGGTGATAGCTCCCTCACTGAAATTGAAGATGAAGCAGGCGGCGTCTGAGAAACATTCGCGCCGTCCATTTTGAGATAACGCTAAGCGGTGTCCTCCACTGCTAAAACGAGCAGGGCTGTTCGGCTTACTGTAATTATGGGTCGACAGCCCCCGCTGGGGTTAAGGCCGATTCCTATTTACAAGATCCGGCCTAAGCTCAATATGCTAGAAAGCAGACAGCGCTGCGATGTCTGCCTATTTGGACACGGCAGACATTCTTAAACGCGCACCGGAATGTCCGCTCGTGACATAAAACTAACATGCTGTAGCGTTCCCCGGCGTTCTTTGCCATGTTTGGCCACCTAACTCGTCAATTAATGTAGCGCCTGGTTTGTGGATAGAATTCTTGGTTTTTCCAAGACTTTCCTTTAAAAACTGACCAAGCTATATAGGAGCGAATCAAACTGTGAGCACCCTTTTCGCCACGCCAGTTGATCTACCGCCCTGCATATGCAGAGTTTGAATTATCAGGATGTTCTCAGTTCACAGTTTTCTGAAATCAAATAGGAGAAAATTTGATGGAACTAACCGACGCCAAGCTGATCGAATTAGTGGAGGTTATTGATCTCCTCCGCAGCGCAGGATGGACAGTTGAGCCGCCAGCATCAAAACGCAGCGCTACCAACGCTGGCGTTAAGCGTGTTGGTCGTCCACCCAAGAAGCGTGTTGGTCGTCCACCCAAGAAGCGTGTTGGTCGTCCACCCAAGAACGGGCGCCGCAAGCCCGGGCGCCCTCCCAAGGACACAACTTGATCGGATAGGGCGAGCCAGGGATTGGCCTAATGTCCCGCCGTTCGCTATGGGGGCGGGTTGGCGTGGCCCTCATAGAAATCCATCCGGGGCTCCCTTTGGGTGAACACTTACAAAGAGCGTGTTGATGGTACGCTGCGGTACGAAGTGCTCAACGGCCACTCGTTATCGACAACCCGATTGGCGTGAGCGATCATCAGTCACCTGCTGTGCCGGTATAATTATGTCCGTCAGCTATGTCCGTCAGCACTACGCTCAAAATCGGCGCGTTTTTGAAAGCGGGCAGAATCGCTGAGAGAACTCCCAGGGCTCTGCAGGCACGCAGCAAAATATGGCGCCTCAGAGTCTCGGCGCTCGGTCTGTTCGGCCGATAACCGAGTAAGCCGCTTTTCCATATCGCCGGTGCCATCGGAGACAATCGTGTAGCCTCTCTCGCTATACCAGCGCTCGAGGCCGCGCCGATCAAAGCAGTCATCGAGTGGCCGGGGCCACACGCGCACGCTTTCATAACCTTCCGTCTGCGCGAGGTGCTCCACCGAGCGCAGGACGTCAGAGCCGATGCCGCGGCCACGCAGATTGCGGGGGACAAATAACTGATAGGGAATGAGGCGCTTCTCAGATCGGCCAACGGAAATGAAAGCCACCTCCTCATTATTGCAGTAGGCGCGATACCAGGTGGTGCGCGGGCTCTTGCTGCTATGACGAGAAATGGCACGCAGTTCGCGGTTCATGAACTCATCAGGGTGACGGACTTCGGCAAAAAGAATTGACATGGCGGTTACACGTTTTTCGAGCGGCGACGGCTCGTCCATTTCTGGTTTGTCGATGCGGTTTGAAGCCGGCCAGATGAGCATTTGATCCGCCGGCACGGCGTTATCCGGTCAGCTGGTCAGCCTCCTGCCCCACAAGGGAAGGCAATGTTGCACCGCACGGGCATGGGTATGATTTTTGTGCACTGCACAATAGGGTCATACCATGCGGAGTGTTCAGCTGCAATTGCCTCTGCGCCGGATCGGTGTGCCGCGGTCTTGGTAGGCAGTGGCGGCGCCCTGCAACTAACAGACGTAATAGTGACCTAAGACGAGGGCGGCTTTAGCACCCTCGCGGATTGTGATGCGGATGCTCGAGACGCCGGCTTTAGGTCTTCAAGCAGACCTAAGAATTATGCCGAGAAGGCTCAGAAAGCCTATGCCCTGGTCAGTGAGATTTCGCACATGGTCGCACTGCGCGCTGCGCTCTTTTGCTTTTGCGATACCATCCGACTGGCCATATTAATTTTTACAGTGAGTGTTGTGGCAGGATCATCGGGTAGCCATACGTTTCGGAGTCCGTATGCAGCCAGTCTTGATATTCCAGCTGTTGATTCTGGTGGCGGTGGCCAATGCGACGCCGGTTTTCGCAAAGAAGATCCTTGGGCGCGCGCTTTCATGGCCGCTAGACGGTGGGGCCGTTTTTGCCGATGGTCAGCCCCTGCTGGGAGCGTCGAAGACCATTCGCGGAGTTTTGCTCTCTGCATTGGTGACGCCGCTCGCTGCGGTGCTAATAGGGCTCAATGGGCCGATCGGCCTCGTGGTCGCACTGTCGGCCATGGTCGGAGATCTCGCATCGAGCTTCGTGAAACGGCGCATGGGACTCCCCCCAAGCAGCATGGCGATTGGGCTCGATCAAATCCCCGAGGCTCTCTTTCCGCTCCTTGCAGTCCGGCTGCTGCTTCCGGTCACCATTGTCGAAGTCTTGGTGGGAACGGCAATCTTCTTCGCCGGAAGCCTCGTGGTCTCCCGCATTCTGTTCACGCTGGGCGTACGTGATGAGCCCTATTGATCTGACCGGCAGAGCCGATGAAGGGTGATCTCAGGTGGGCAATTGAACCGGACAGGTACGACGGACGAGCCTGCACCGACCGACGTGTAGCCGATCATGCCGTGGTGCCGCCAGGGGCCCGACCCCAGAGCTCTCGGCAAGACTGCACTTAACGTGATGGGTATGCCACCAGGAAGGCAGATCTGCCCGCCGTGGGTGTGACCACTCAGCAGCACATCGAAATCCGCGTGGGCCGCCTGCCGATAGATCTCCGGCGTATGCGTCACGAGAATCGAGAACTCCTCATGGGGAATGTTCTCGGCAGCCTTCTCGATGTTGTCCATGCGGTAGAAGTGAGCATCGTCGAGCCCGGCGAGATGGATGCGCTCTCCACCGCGTTCGATGGTCTCGGACTCATTGAGTAGCAGCCTTATGCCCATCTCCTCCAGGCCCGGCACCATGCGAACCGTGTCGTGATTGCCGAGGACGCCGAAGACGGGCCCTTTGAGGACGGTGCGCACTCTCGCGACGCCGGCTAGGCTTTCATCGTACGGGCCCCAGGTCTTGGCCCTGTAGTCGCCTGTCAGAAGACAAATGTCGTAGCGGAGAGTCTCGGCGATCTGGATGATCCGCGTCATCGCGGCTTCGCTCTGCTCCACATGAAGATCACTGATCTGAAGTATGGTGAAATCGTTGAAGGCGCTTGGTAGGTGCGGGGTGTGGATGAGATTATGCTTGAGCACTACTTTGGCAGCGTTGCGCCGGCCGCGCCAATAGAGCCCGCTGACCATGAGGAGAGCCCGGATTATGGCTTGGCCGACGGGCATATTCTCAATGTGGAAAAAGTTGATTCCCTGCCCGAAGGCCTGCGCCTCATGATCGCTTTCGACACCGAGGCGCTGGCGCGCATGGCGACGTCCAAGGCGCTCCTCGAGCAGTTTTAGGATTTGGTCCTCAGACATCTGACTTTGGTGGCTCCTTCGACGAGAGATGCTGGCCAAACAAGGCTTCGACCGCAAATCTTTTGGTCCCTGCAACGTTGCAGTAAGGCGCCGAAATCGGGTAGCACAGTCAATTACGCAACCTATTTCCCAGCGCTTGTGGCACGCTCCACCGAGACAGGCGGCCGTGTCGGGCGTGCAGCTCTATACTGGCAACACAGTTAGGATCGATCCTTCAACTGGCTGGGCCTAAGCCTTGATCTGCTTATGCGCGGATGACGATCTTGCCGAAATGGGCACCACTCTCCATGTGACGAAGAGCGTCGGGTAACTCCGCAAATGGAAATACGCGGTCGACGACGGGTTTGAGACCGTTGAAGTCGATGGCCCGGTTCATAGCCTCGAACATCTCGCGGCTGCCGACAAAGATTCCTTGGACCGCGACGCCCTTCATGAGAATGGGGATTGGATTCACCTCCCCGCCGGTCAGAACGCCGATAAGGCTGATATTTCCGCCGAAGCGCACAGCGTTTAGCGATTTCGGGAGCGTCCCCGCTCCGCCAACCTCGACGACGTGATCAACGCCGCGCCCAGCAGTCAGGGCGCGTGTTGCCGAATCCCACTCAGGCGTTGTTCTATAGTTGATGCCATCTGACGCGCCGAGTTGGAGCGCGCGTTCAAGCTTGCTGTCACTGCTTGATGTTACGATGACGCGTGCGCCCATCATGCAGGCGAATTGCAGAGCAAACAGTGATACGCCACCTGTGCCCTGCACGAGGACTGTGTCGCCGGCGGCAAGGCGTCCAGAGGTCACAAGGGCATTCCATGCGGTGACGGCGGCGCAAGGAAGGGTCGCGGCTTCTTCGTCTGTCAGGTGCTGAGGCACATGCACCACACCTTCCGCGTCAAGCACAACATACTCGGCCGCGAGGCCCGCTATGTTGCCACCCAGCGCACTCTTCGCTTTGCCCTCATCGAGGGGGCCTTCAACCCATTTCTGCATGAACGCGCCAGCGACGCGCTCGCCTACCTGGACTCGGCTCACGCCCTCGCCAGTTTCGACGACTTCACCGACGCCATCGGAAAGAATCTGAAATGGAAATTTGAGCTTGGGAGCGTAGACGCCCCGGACGACGAGAAGGTCGCGATAGTTGAGCGACCAAGCCCGCATCTTCACGAGAATTTCACCTGGCCCCGGTTTCGGCTCGGGAACGCCCTCGCAGGACAAGTTGTCAATTCCAAAACCACTCTTGAGAAGAAAAGACTTCATGACGTTGAATCCATTTGTATGACCGGCCACGACCGCCTGACGACTGTTGCACATCACGAATGCGCTCGTCATCAAGGTTCGCCAACGTTGCCCTAGCCTCTTAAAACCGGGCCGGGATGTGGGTCGCACGGAGGAAGCGTTTGCTGTCCCGGAGCGAGCGTCATTCAGACGATGACTGGCCGAGACTTCTGCGAGGGATCGAGCTCTACTTTGCCGGTGCGTCAGATGTGGGGACAGCTTGCGGCGCCGCGGGCTCGTTCTTCGCATTATAGGCGATGAGACCCCGCAACTCGTTAGACGCAAAGCCGGGCGCCCTGGCGATGCCTCGTCTCCGGGGCGTTGTCGCCGAGTTACCTTCGGCGACGGACGAGGGTAAGCTCTGGGCTATACTTCGCGACGGTCGCTCTCGGCCCCGCCCTCGCCAAACGGCAAAGCCGGGCGTGACGTCGGGAACAAAAAAGGGAGGCATTGCCAATGTCTCATTGCTCAAAACCGCTGTTTATCTTCGTTGCAACGGGTGCGGTTGCCTGTATCGGTCCGTCGACGGCGTGGGCTCAGACGGGCACAATCACCAAGGAGATGCAGACGTCTTGCACCAACGACTGCAAGAAGTTTTGCGGTGACTACGGCCTGCAGACGTCGGCTCTCAATCTTTGCATGCGCAAAGCTGACCCCAGTCTTTTGCCAGCTTGTGTCCGGGCACTCGTCCATGCCGGGAAGGTCTCGCAGGCCAAGGTCGATAAGGTCAAAGTCCAAGCAAACGGACGCTAGGTCGTCTCAGCTGAGACTCCTGTTCGGAATAAGGATTAAGTAGATGAAACGAAGCCTCTGCCTGAGCCTCGTTTTCGCTGCGATGTTTTCCGCTTATACGGCGCACGCGGAGGAAACCTGCACGAAGATCATTATGACCGGCCATCCGGACTATCCGGCTATGGCTTTTAGAGAGGGTGACCGTATCGATGGCGCTGCACCTGCCCTCGTTGAGGCCATAGCCAAAGACCTCAAGGTTCCGCTTGAATCGAAATACATGGGCACTTGGTCTGAGGCCATAGCGGCGACCCGCAAAGGCAAGGCCGACATGATTGTTGGGGTCTACCTCAACGAAGAGCGAACCCAGTATCTTGACTTTGTCGAGCCGGCTTTTGCCTATGACCCCGTGGTGGTCTTCGTTGCAGCGGGCAAACCCTTCGACTTCAAAGATCAAGCAGACCTTATTGGCAAGAAAGGCGTCGCCAACAAAGGCGAAAGTTTCGGATCAACGTTCGATACATTCATCAAGGATCAGTTGACCGTTACCCGCACGGATGGCATTGCCGCCGCGCTCGGCGAACTCATCGATGACGAAGCCGACTACGTCATAGCTGGCTATTACCCCGGAACCGCTGAAGTGGACCGACTGGGCTTTGAAGACGAGATCGTCGCTTTAGAACCTGCGGTGCTGTCAGCGGAGTTGTTTGTGGCCTTCTCAAAGGCATCTCCTTGTAGGACGTTGGCGCCAAAATTCAGTGAGGGAATCACTGAGATAACGACAGAAGGTCGGTTCCAGGAGATGGTGCGAAACGCCATGGCTGAGTGGGGTATGTCGAAAAGCCCCTCAGACTAGCGACTGTCGAGATCATCGTCAGATCTCGTTCAATTGCGCGGCTGTGGCACTCTGCGGATTTATTCGAATGGTCTCCGGGACGTCCGTTTCCGACCCAAAGCGGCGATCGTGATGGAAAAGAAGAGATCCAATATAAACAGTGCCGTGTCTGTATGATCCGGCGACCGCCTGGTGTCGTCGACACGATCAGCTCACGAGGTCGGCGACGTAGTCTCCTATTGCAAGCGATGCCGTCAGTCCTGGCGAGTCGATTCCATAGAGAGCGACGTAGGATGGGTGTCCCGTCTCCTCCGGCCCTTGGATGACGAAGTCTCCCGGCGCTTCGCCCAGGCCTCTCGTGCGCGGCCTGATGCCGGCATAGGCGGGCACAAGAGAACCGTTGGGGAGGTCTGGCCAGTAGCGGCGGATCGCATGGTAGAAGGCATCGCCGCGGGCTGGGTCGACGTGATAGTCGAGCGTGTCGATCCACTCGACATCGGGCCCAAACCGCACCTGCCCCCCAAGATCGAAGGTGAGGTGGATACCCAGCCCGCCTGCGGGCGGTACCGGATAGATGAGGCGCGTGAAAGGCGCGCGGTCACTCATGGCGAAATAGTTCCCCTTAGCCAGATAGCAAGGGGGAATGGTCGAAGACATCAGGCCGTCTAAGTGGCGTGAGACATCCCATGCACCTAGCCCTGAAGCGTTGACGAGGAGCGCCGTTTCGATCTCGACGGGGTCGTCGCCACCGACGCGAAGCTGTATTGACGATGCGCCCATTGTGCCGCCGATAACGGGCGCCTGACACTGAACGAGCGCGCCTGCGTTTTCCGCATCGCCCTGATAGGCGAGCATCAGGGCGTGTCCATCGAGAATCCCTGTCGTTCCCGAAAGCAATGCAGATCCGCCATGAAGATTCGGCTCAAGCTCCTTGAGCCTCGCGGCATCGACCAGCGAGATCTCCTCAACCCCGTTCGCCGAGGCGCGGTCGAACAGAGCCAGAAGCGCATCTTCTTCGCTGGGGATTGTGGCCACGACGAGCTTGCCGCAGCGGCGATGTGGAACACCTCGGATCGCGCAATATTGGTAGAGCGCGCGACGGCCCTCGACACAAAACCGGGCGCGCAGGCTCCCTGGGGTGTAGTAAAGACCTGCGTGAATCACTTCGCTATTGCGTGAGGAGGTGCCTTGGCCGACGCCGGCCTCGCGCTCCAGCACGAGCACCTCGCGGCCGCGCAGTGCCAGAGACCGCGCGATGGAAAGCCCGATCACGCCACCACCGACAACCACCGTTTCTACTCTGTCCATGGCGTTATGAACCCCAGCTGAGATCGAGGTGATCCGCGCGGCGTCGGCTATGACGTCCTTTTTTTCTTCTTCTTCTTGTTGTTCTTTTTGCCCCGGGTCTTTTTCTTCGTATTTTGGTTCTGCTCGAACCGCGTATCGCGCCCACTTTTGCAGTCCGATTGCAAGGCGATCATGTCGGCGGGGTCGGCGAATTTCTCGAAGCCGCCCTTCGGGATGAAGACCGTCCCGCCGGTGCCGGCCACCTCGTTAATGGCGCGTCGGATCGCTTTGGTGTCGTTGGTGCGGCCGTCTCCCTTCGCACCCCTGGCCTTCACGTTGACCACAAGGGACGACGTGGCGCCGGCCTTGCAGCCCTTGAATTGCGCCGCGTGGGCCTGACCAATGGCAAAGGCCGCGATAAGAAGGGAGAGAAGCGCGCTTGCTCGCAAGGATCTGTTCAAGGCTGTCCGTTTGGTTGCTCCTTGCGCACCGATTCCCACCTAACATGCGCGGTGGCGGAAGTCACATGAACTTCCCGTCGCGATAAAAGCGCCGAGGTCGAGGCCTAAGAATCTGGGTCAGCCCAACGCTTTGCGAATCACGTCTGCGATCCGCCGCGCATCGTCGTCGCGCAGATAAGGATGCATGGGCAGGCTCATCACCTGATGGCAGATGCTTTCGCTGACGGGGAGCGAGCCCTCGCCGCCGCCATACGAAAGGTACGGTGCCTGAAGGTGCATGGGCTTGGGGTAGTAAATCGCTGAGGGAATGCCTGCCTCGCTGAGTGTCGCCTGGAGGTCAGCGCGCTTGTCGATCTTGATCGTGTATTGGGCCCAGGCTGATTGCCGCCCCGCGATGCGCTTCGGAACGGTCACAGCATCCGTGAGTTCCTCGTCGTAGATGCTGGCCAAATGCTCACGGGCCGCGAGTTCGTCATCAAGGATCGGCAGCTTCACGGACAGTATCGCCGCCTGAATGCTGTCGAGCCGCCCATTGATGCCGATGCGTGCGATCTCGTAGCGGTCAGCACCCTGGCCATGGACCCGGATCGATTTCAAGAGGTCTGCAAGACCGTCGTCGTCAGTCATGACAGCGCCGCCATCACCATAGCAGCCAAGCGGCTTCGCCGGGAAAAAGCTAGTGCTGCTTACCGGCGCCAGAGAGCCCACACGCTTGCCGTCATAGACGCCGCCGAACGACTGTGCGGCATCAGAGACGAGATGCAAACCCTCGCGTGCCGCGAGCGCGTTCAACTCGTCCCAATCGGCAGGCAGACCGAAAAGATCGACCGCCAGGATGGCTTTCGGCCTGAGCTTTCCTTCCGCGCGCGTCGCCGCGATTTTCTTCTCGAGGTCGGCCAGGTCAATATTGAAGCTATCCGCTTCGACATCGATGAAAACCGGAGAGGCGCCGACGAGGATGATCGCTTCAGCGCTTGCCGTGAAGGTGAATGAGGGGACGAAGACCGCGTCGCCTGGGCCCACCTCATAGGCGAGGAAAGGCATAATGATCGCGTCCGTGCCGCTCGAGCAGGAGATTGCGTGGCGGACGCCGCAGTACTCCGCGAGCTCCGATTCGAGCTTTGTGACGGCAGGACCCAGGATGTAACGCCCATCGTCGAGGACCTCTTGGATCGCGTCCGCGATCTGCGGCTTCAGCCGCGCATATTGCGTCTTCAAGTCTACAAAGGGGATGCCCGACATAGATATTCCTTCTTTCCTGGCTCTGCGGTTCCCGGCGGGATTGTGTCTCGGACTCCGGGCGCGCGCCTTCCCTAGCCAAGTCGGCAGCCGACGGCAAGGAACCTGTCGGCCCCCGCGTCAACGCGACATGTCGGGAACACATGCCAGGCGGCAGGCCTGCCGTCTGCGGCGTTCAGATTGGGTTCAGGTCCAGACAGCCAGGCTGTTCTGAGATCTGGCCAACCGTGCCGAGCGGCGGCCCATGGAGGATCCCATGAAACGCTTTCTACTGGCCGGTTTCGTCGCGGTGATCGTTGTTACCGCCGGCGCACTCATTTCGGACAGGGCCAAGGCCGCCGGTCCGGTTGCATCCGGCGGCACTTTCGCAATTGATCAGTTCTATGACGTGCTCGCCCCCTATGGCGACTGGGTCTCTCACCCGCGCCATGGATATGTCTGGTATCCGCGCTCGGTCTCGCCTGAATGGCGCCCGTTCACGGTTGGAAATTGGGTCTATACGGACGAGTATGGCTGGTACTGGGATTCCCAGGAGCCCTATGCTTGGGCCGTCTACCACTATGGGCGCTGGGGCTATGATCCCCAATACTCATGGTATTGGGTGCCCGGCGATACGTGGGCGCCGGCCTGGGTGCAATGGCGGTATAGCGACGACTATGTCGGCTGGGCGCCAGAGACTCCCGCGGTTCCGGCCTCCTACGGAGGCTATGACACCTATGGAACCAATGACCCCTACGGAAGCTACGATTCGTATGGGGGATATGAGCCCTCCTACGGTGACGAGAGCTATGGTGCATATGAGCGCTACGCTCCTGTGCCTTATGAACCGCCGCGAGAGGCTTGGACCTTTGTCGAGCCACGCTATCTTGCTTCGCCTGCCGTGCGAACCTACGCGGTGCCGCGCAACAGTATTTCCATCGTCTTCAGCAGCACGAAACATGTCTATCGGCCAGAATACCGACATGGCTATGTCTACAATGCCGGGATGCCCCGCGCCCATTGGTCGAGAGTGACGAACAGGCATATCAAGCCGCACCGCATTCATCGTAGGGCACACTGGGACCGGCCCAATCGGTCTGGTCAAAGGGGCAAGAATGCGCGCCACAATCGGGATCTCTATGTCTATGCACCTCGCGTGAAGAAGGGCGCAGGCCCCAGGAGAGCGCCAAGAACGGTCGCCAATAGGCCGCCGCGCCGAAATGTGGCGGCGCGGAACACGGCGTCTAGAAATGCCGCAGCACGAAACGCCACAGCAAGGCGGGCGCAGGCCGCGCAGCGCAAGCGCGCCGGGCGCTATGTCGCGTCCCAAAATGAGGGTGCCGCGGCGGCGTTCAAACGCGGTGGTCGCAGAACAGCAGCCGCAGGACGGCCACCTCAGTTGCGGCCCAACACGGTTGGCACGCCGCGGCGCTTGCCGCCGGCTGCTAGAGCGGGTCAGGGGGCCAGGCCCAACAATCCTGGAAAGCCCAAGGCCGCAAGGTCGAATCCTGAAAAGCGCAGGCCGACGGCGCACAGGCACGCAGGACCGAAGCCGGCACGACCTTCGCAGGCGCGGCCGAATAGGACCCGCCCGCAGCAAGCAAACCGCGGGCCTGCACATCCCCGCTCCGCGGCGCACCGGCCAAACAGGCCGCAGCAGGCCAAAGGCAAGCCGCCAGGACAGCGCCATGCGAGTCGCAATCCGGCCAGGTCCAAGCCAGAGGTGCGTCTGTCGGCACTACCAAAGCCGGCACGTGCCATGCCGCCGCAGAACAACAGACCCCAAGCCAGAACTGGGCAAAATAGGAGACCTCAAGCCCGAGTTGGAAACACCGGGAGGTCTCAGGCCAAGAGACCCGAGGCCAAGAGACCCCAAGCCAAGAGACCCGAGGCCAAGAGACCCCAAGCCAAGAGACCCCAAGCCAAGAGACCCCAAGCCAAGAGACCCGAGGCCAAGAGACCCCAAGCCAAGAGACCTCAAGCCAAGAGACCTCAAGCCAGGAACTCTCAGAATCGCCGGCCGCAAGCCAAGAGACCGGAAGCCAAGAGACCGCGAGCCAAGAGACCGCCGACCCGGGCAGCGCATGCAAGGGCCGATCGCCCTCGACCTCGGCTACAGGCCGGACGCGCAAACCCAGGGGAGGCCGCCAGGCAGGGCCGCGGCGGTGCGCGGACGCGCCAAGGCGGAGGCGGTCAGGCCAAGTCGTGTCAGGGCAAGGCCAACGGGTCCGCTTGCCGGCGGCGCGGCTAGAGAGGTGGAGCAATCGGCGCGGCGCGCCTCTACCGGGACATTGTGCTTGGCTGAAGCGGTTTCTCGCGTCGGCAATAGGCCGTCAAGTTCTGATCACCGCACACGGCTTTTGCCTTCCAATAGTCGAAGTCTTTGTCGTCGAGAGGATCGTCGCAAGTGGCCGACACCGGATTGTCGGCTTCCCGCTTGAGCCAGCAATACTTCCAGCTCTTCCGATCCTTGTCCTCGCTGATATAGACGCGGCAATGACCGCCTTTGGGCACCTGTACGTCGATTGTGTAGCGCCAGACGGGCCCGTCCTCGGTCTCTACCTCCGCGATGGAGCAACCAGTGACGCCGTCCCGGGCAGATGCGGCCGGTGCGGCGAGCGCGGAAGTTGCGATTGCCGCGACGAGACTGCCACCAAAGAAAGCTGCGCGGCAGCGGCGAGACAAGCGTGTGTGGTCTGAAATCATTGAGCGGATCTCCATGCATTGAGCTTCGCAGTGCAATTGGGCCAGGTGGCCTGCCAAACTTCCGCTTTATGCCACACCGGTTCAAGTGCGCCAAAAAAGCCCCACAGTTGCCAAAAAGGGATTGCGGCAAACGGCATTTTGCCTCCCTATCCACGTGGGGTAGCATGATCGCGAAATTGCGGGACCGGCCGCGCGCGAGAGGGGTGAAATGGGACAATCGGGCGTTACCGCTGGCGTTTTGAAGGTTGGGTTTGCGCTCGCCTTGCCCCTTCTCCTCATTGCCTGTTCAGATCAAAAAGAGACGGCGGCTGACGAGAATAAGCCGCTTCCCGGCGTCGTCGTGCAGGCGGTGACCGCGAAGGACGTCAGCGATCAAATAGATTTTGTCGGCCGGACAGCAGCTTTTCAGCGCGTGGACATTCGGGCAAGGGTCATCGGCACACTGCTGAAAAGACCATTTGAAGAGGGCGGTGAGGTCAAAGAAGGCGCGGTGCTCTACGAGATTGATCCAGCCGAGTTTGAGGCCAACCTCTTGACGGCGAATGCGCAGGTGGCAAAAGCGGAAGCCAGCCTTAAGCAGAACGAGCGCAACCGGGAGCGCTACGAGGTGCTCTTAAAGAAGGGGACCGCAAGTCAAGCTCAGTATGACATCGCCGAATCAAAGGCGAACCAATCCAAGGCGGATGTCTCCTCTGGGGAGGCCGAAGTCGAGCGTGCCAAGCTTGATCTCGGCTATGCCACGATTACCTCACCGATCTCGGGCCGCACCGGTATTTCGAGGGTCGACGCGGGCAACCTCATTGGGCCAGACAGTGGCATCTTGGTGACGGTCCTCGATCTCGATCCGATAGACGTTTTTTTCTCGATCGGCGAACGCGAATACCTGAACTACATGGAAGCCACAAAGGCGGGAACGGATGACAAATTCACACCCCGCATCCGACTAGCAAACGACAAGCTCTATCCGCTTCCCGGAAAGGTTGACATTGTTGACAACAAGGTTGATCCAGCCACGGGAACGATCAGCATACGTCTTAAATTCCCCAACCCCGATCGGATCCTGGTGCCCGGACAATATGTCAGCGTGCTTCTAACGCGGGCGAAACCGGAGAACCGGGTCGTCATCCCGCAGTCGGCGGTCCAGGAGAATCAGGCGGGTCCCTTCGTGCTTGTCGTCGATGGGAAGAACCGGATCGAGTCACGACCGGTCAAGATGGGTAGCAGATTTGGAACGGGCGTGGTCGTCTTGGAAGGCCTCAACGTTGGCGAGACGCTTGTTGTGGAGGGCATTCAGAAGGTCCGGCCGGGTGGGGAAGTGAAGGCCACATTCCAGAAACCGAGTGATATTCCTGAGACGGACGCGGCGCTGGCTGCTGAGGACGATGGTGCGGACCCATCGATGGCGCCGGCGAAGGATGCACCCGGTTCGGCTCCCGACGACGGTGAAGCGGATGATAGAGCCAAAACTGGTGGTGCGGACATGGGCGATGATACGGCCGAACCCGAAGCGACGACTGAGGCCAAGCCCTAGGTCATGCTCAGCGCTTTCTTCATAGACCGGCCAAAGTTCGCATTTGTTATCGCGATTGTGACTGTGATCGCGGGGCTTCTGGCCTTAAGCGTCTTGCCAGTTGCGGAATATCCGCAGTTGACGCCCCCGCAGGTGGAGGTGACAGCCAAATATCCTGGCGCCAATTCGGGCGTTGTCGCCGAGACGGTAGCTGCGGTCATCGAAGCCGAGGTCAATGGTGTGGAGGGCATGACGTATATGTCCTCTAAGAGTTCCAACGACGGCAGCTATACGTTGACGGTTACGTTCTCGATCGATACGGACGGGGACATCGCACAAGTCAATGTGCAGAACAGGGTATCCCAGGCGACACCGAAATTGCCTGAGGAAGTCAAACGCCAAGGCGTAAAAACGGAGAAAACCTCCAGCACTATGTTGTTGGTGGTCTCGGTCTTCTCTCCAGACGAAACCTATGACAGCATTTTTCTTTCGAACTATGCGAGTATCAATTTGCGGGATACGCTCTCGCGCTTGCCTGGTATCGCGAAGGTCACCAATTTGGGTGCACGCGATTACAGCATGCGCATGTGGCTCCGCCCCGATCGTCTGACAGCCCTTGGCCTGACCGCAAGTGATATCATAGCCGCGATCCGCGACCAGAACATTCAGGCCTCTCCTGGGTCAATTGGCTCGCAACCAACGGCCCCAACACAGCAGTTCCAATACACATTGACCGCCCAGGGTCGCCTCACCGACGTGAGCGAATTCGAAAACGTCATCCTCGTTGCGAACTCCGACGGTTCGGTCGTGAAGTTGAGGGACGTGGCGCGGGTCGAACTGGGTGCTGAGAATTACGGCTGGTACGGCCAATTCAACGGCAAGCCAGCAGCCCTCTTGGCCGTCTATCAATTACCCGATGCGAATGCTCTTGAAGTAGCCGATGCGGTCCGAGCGGAAATGGATCTGATGTCGGCGCGCTTCCCGGAGGACATGGCGTATCAGGTCACGTACGATTCCACGCTCTATGTGAAGACCTCAATCAGAGAGGTTGTTGTTACCCTGTTTCAAGCGCTGGGGCTGGTGGTGCTTGTCGTCTATATCTTTTTACAGGATTGGCGCTCGACGCTGATCCCCGGCATCGCCATCCCCGTTTCGCTCATTGGCACATTCGCCGTGCTCCTGGCGATGGGCTTTACAATCAACACGGTGAGCCTGTTCGGCTTGATCCTGGCCATTGGCGTAGTCGTGGACGACGCGATCGTGGTCGTCGAAAATGTTCAGCGTCATATGGCCGACGGCATGAATCCAAAAGATGCCACACGCAAAGCCATGGACGAAGTCACGGGCCCTGTCATAGCTACAACGCTCGTTCTTCTGGCGGTGTTTGTGCCGACGGCATTCACTCCTGGTCTGACAGGGCGGTTGTTTGAGCAGTTCGCAGCAACGATTTCCATTGCTGTAGCGATATCGTCGATCAACGCTCTAACATTGAGCCCGGCCTTGTGTGCGACCATTCTGCGTCCGCCGAAAGCTGCCAAGAGCGGACCGCTCGCCTGGTTCGAGAGGGGGCTTGAGAAAACGCGCAGTGGCTACAACGCCGTGGTGCGTCAACTCATCCGCCGCGCAATTGTCGCGATGATTCTTGTTGCTGCGATGTTCGGTGCTACGGCTTGGTTCGGTGCGACCACGCCGACGGGCTTTATTCCACAGGAGGACCGAGGTTCTATCTTTATAGATGTGCGTCTGCCGGACGGGGCCGCATTGCCGCGCACAACGGCAGTGCTGAAAAAGGTGGAGCGAATTCTCGAAGAGACACCCGGGGTCGCGGACGTAATCGCAGTTGGTGGCTATTCTCTCTTGCAGGCCACTGTTGTCCCCAACGCGGCGTTTGTCATAGCTGTCCTCAAACCCTGGGACGAGCGCGATACGCCGGAACTCAGCCTGCGGTCGATTATGCAAAACATCGGCGCAGAATTCGCAGCGCTGCCACGCGCGGTGATCATACCCTTCACGCCTCCGCCTATCCCAGGCCTCGGCACGACGGGTGGCTTCGAATTCATATTGCAGGATACCGAGAGCCGGTCGCCGCAGTCTCTCGCCGCCGTCCTAAACGGCTTCATCTTCACCGCCAACGGCGAGCAGGCCCTCTCGAGCGTTTTCAGCACGTTTGCCGCGAATTCGCCGCAGCTTTTCATCGACGTCAACCGGGAACTTGCGAAGACCAAGGGTGTGAGTGTCGAAGACATTTTCACCGTGCTCAACGCAAATATCGGCGCGTATTACGTGAACGACTTTAATAAGTTCGGCCGTGTTTACCGAGTTTATATCCAGGCCGAGGCGGATCAGCGTTCGAAGCCGAGCGATATCAGCAAACTCTATGTCCGCTCGTCCGAGGGCGAGATGGTGCCGATGCGCTCGCTGGTCACGATCAAACCGATCTTGGGTCCGGAGACGATCGACCGCTACAACATGTTCCGCTCGGCTACCGTGAACGGAAATCCAGCGACCGGTTACAGCTCGGGTCAGGCCATCACCGCAATGGAAACGCTCGCGAAGGCCAATTTGCCACCCGGATATACCTATGAGTGGACCGGCATGTCTTATGAAGAGATCAAGTCGAGCGCGGCTGGCTCTGCAGTGCTCTTGCTCTCAATCGTCTTCGCTTACCTCTTTCTGGTGGCACAATACGAGAGTTGGACGGTTCCAATGGCCGTCATGCTGTCGGTTGTCTTTGCCGTGCTTGGCGCATTTGTGGCGCTCAAGCTCAGTGGTGTCGCGCTCAACGCGTATGGGCAAGTTGGTCTCATCCTTCTCATTGGCCTCGCAGCCAAAAACGCGATCCTCATTGTCGAGTTTGCCAAGGAAAAGCGTGATGCCGGTGTGTCAATTGTCGAGTCCGCTGAGCAAGCGGCCTCGCTCCGCTTCCGTGCCGTGATGATGACGGCACTGTCCTTCGTCCTTGGTGTCCTTCCGCTCGTGCTTGCAACCGGCGCTGGCGCTGCAGCCCGGGTCTCAGTCGGTCTCACAGTGTTCGGTGGCATGGTGTTCGCCACCGTCATTGGCGTGACCTTCGTGCCCTACCTCTATGTTGAGTTCCAACGTCTGCGCGAAGCCGTTAAGAGCAAGAAAACGGACACGCCGACACCTCCACAAGACCCTAAGCCGCAGCAGACCTAGACATGTTGGATGAAATCGTCCTCGGCAGCGCCATGATCATTGTGACGACGTTGATCCAAGGTATCTTCTCGATGATCGGTGTTGAGTATATACGCGATCATGTGGATCGCCATCCGACGCCTTTCCTGATTTTGTCGACACTCCGGCTCTCGGCGTTCGTCCTTTGGCTGTTTCTGGCCACGATTATCGAAGTGTGGTCTTGGGCGCTCCTGTATCTATCTCTCGATGCGTTTCAGTCGATCGAAACGGCTGTCTATTTCTCGACAGTGACTTTCACCACGCTCGGCTTTGGCGATATCGTCTTAGGCGAAGAGTGGCGGCTCTTGTCGTCTTTCGAGGCCGCAAACGGCCTCTTGATGTTTGGATGGTCGACGGCGCTGATCTTCGTCGCCGTTCAATGGACCTATGAGAACCGCGCCCGGAGCCGCACGAAGCGGTCGGCACATCGCGAAGCCCCGGTGCGGTCGGCTCAGAAGAATCGTTCGAGGAAGTAAATAGTATCGTCTGGTTGAAGTGGGTAGTCTGTTGGGATCATGACGGTTGACATGACGTCGTCGAATCTCCGGGTAAGTCTGACGAGGCGTTTTTTTGCGCGCGGGGTATAGCCTTCGGCGATTGCGACGGCTTCTTCGACGGTGAGAGCATTGACGAAGGGGTATTGTCCGGGCCTGTCGACCTTGCCGAGGATGAAGAATGGTCTGAAGGTTGTGACTTCGGTGGTGACCTTTGGGTCTTTGACGTATTTCCGGCGGAGTTTCCGAGCGATTTTGTTTGAGAGTTTGAAAGTTGTGAGGCCTCTTGTGCGGACGGGCAGCGCGTGCGGCTTGCCATCGACTGGGCCCGTTCGGCGCGTTGAGGGTCAAGGCTTTCGCCGGTTTCCAACGGCGATCCCGTCGGCCAACTGCGTTAGGCTGTGATGCGGCGTTGCCGACAGTGGCTCTGACGGCTTTCCTGATCGATGCAGCCCGCAAAGCGTTCCACAGCGGAGCCCGTGGGCGTATAGTCCGCAGCTTGAGAAACGCATCGCAAGGTCAGCACCGGAAATAGGGCTGACTGTTACAAAGCGCAAATTTCCAAAGTTAAGAACGAGCGATGCGTTTGGCCGTGCCCTAGGGAGGGCGCTTCTTGGAGGGTAACGCCGTGGATGAAGTCGAGCGGATCGTTTCGCGTCTGAACGGGATGGATCCGGAGCGGCCCTTTTTCGACCCTCTCGTCGTGGAGGAGGCTATCAGCCGGCACGCTCGGCTCATTGGCTTTCCCGATGTGTCTTTCACCTGGGTCATGGGCCCCCACCAGGCCAATACCGAGCTCGCGGGGATCGATTTCGATAGCTCTGAGACCTGCCTTTGGGAGGGAACCGCAGATGCCATGCGCGATCAGGCGATGGCGGAGCTCAAGTCCGACGAGGCTGTTCTTGCCGTCTTTCGGGCTGCCCAGAGGGAGGCTGAGGAACGAATCGCGGATGCCTTGCATCTGGAACTCTTCCGCCTGACGCTGCGCAACCTCATACCCGGCGATGCCGGGACCCGTGGGTATAATGTCGCCTCGCTTGTCACATTGGTCATGCGCGATGTGGTTGCGAGTACGAGCGTTGAGAGCGGGGGCCTCGAAGATCTGAATGAGGCCTATCTGCCCTTTGTCGACGCCATGATGGCGGGACTGGGTTCGTTCTGGATCGTCGGCCAGCGCTTCGTCTGTCTGCCTTTGCCCCGTTTGACCTTGGAAAACGGTGCCCTGGTCAGCGACGGTAGCCCCGCAGCGATCTGGCCGAATGGTGAAGCCTACGCGTATCGTGACGATGGCTTTGTTCCGGTGTTGCAATCGGTGGAGTGGTAGGGGCGCGGCGCCGAACGTGGCACCAGGCGTGCTCTGGCCTTTAGATGGTCTAAAGGAGGCAAGGAAGGAGGCAACGATGCGCGATAATTCTCCCAGCCGGTCGAAAGTCCTACTTTTCGGCATTGCCATTGTGGCGCTGGGCGTTGTCACCACGACCGCGAACCCTGCGGCCGCCAAGATCCGGTGCAAAGGCATCTTTCAAGTCAACAAGAGCGGCTTGATCTCGACGCCCTATTGTCAGGAACAGCAGATCGCGCGGGTCGCACGGAGCTATGGTTGGCGTGTGTCCGATGCGCAAGTTCGCAACGAGCCGTTGAAGAAGGTCCGCATCTGTCAGGCGCTGGGCGGCGATGTTCGGCTAAAAGGCGCGTGTGGCGCTTACGGCCCCCAAAGCTTCTGGTAGTCAGATCGCCGTCGGGATCGCTACGCAGTTGAGGGTGCAATATCTGCTTTAGGAAGGCTGTGCGCTTCCTGGCCGTCCTCGAGGTAGTAGCTGCGGATGGTGCGCAAGCCATCGTCGAGTTCGTAGACCAGCGGTTTGCCCGTTGGTACTTCGAGATGGGGAATGTCTTCGTCGGAAATTCCGTCGAGATATTTGATGAGGCCGCGCAAGCTATTGCCATGCGCCGAGATCAAGGGTGTGCGCCCATCCATCAGCATGGGCTCGACGCGCTCCTGCCAGAAAGGCAACACCCGCGCCACGGTGTCTTTGAGGCTTTCGGTCAGCGGCAGGTGGCGCCGTGGCGCTTGAGCGTATTTGCGCTGGTTTCCTGGAAATCGCGGATCATCGATGGTCAGTGCCGGCGGCTGGACGGCATAGCTGCGGCGCCAGACTTGCAGCTGTTCACGACCGACTTCTTCCATGACCTCGTCCCGCTTGCGCCCTTGGAGCATGCCGTAGTGGCGCTCGTTGAGGCGCCAGTTCCGCTGGACGGGTAGCCACGTCAATTCGAGGTCCTCCAACACGATCCAGAGCGTGTGGATGGCACGATGAAGGTAGGACGTGAAGCACTGATCGAATTGGATGTTGTGTTCTTTCAGGAGGGCTGCGGCGTTCTTGGCTTCAATGATGCCGTTGTCGCACAACCCCACATCGGTCCAGCCGGTAAAGACCGCATCCCGATTCCAGACGCTTTGGCCGTGTCTGAGGAGAATAAGTCGCGGCATCGGAGACCTCCGAGGAATGTTTCCGTCACGGTTTATGAGGCCCGGGCCCAAAGGGCAAGCTAATCTGGGCCTTAGCTCCCCTATTGTCTTTGGCCGTCATTTGCACGTATTTGAGAGCCAGTTTCTATTCTCGTAACAGTCATTTTGCATATGTCGGGAGTGTTTCGCCGACACCGGGAATCGGCTGTAGTCTAAGATCAAGCCTCACATGATGCTCGGAGGGTCAACTTGCGGCTCATTTTTTCGATTCTGACGGCGATTGTGGTCCTCATTGCAGGACTCGTTTTCATCGTCCCGATGTTCATATCCACCGACGAACTCCGCAGCGAACTCTTCGCGCGGATGGAATCGATGACGGGCTACCGGCTTCGGGTGAGCGGGCCGCTCGACCTCACCGTCTTCCCCTCGATTGCCTTGGTTGCCGAAGATGTGGGCCTTGCGCAGCCTACCGGCAGCGGCGATGCCGAATTTGCTACTGCCAAGAAAGTTCGCTTCGATCTGATGCTTCGCGATCTGTTCCAGGGCAAGGTTCGCGTTCGCGAGGTGACGCTCATCAATCCCGTTGTTGCAGTGCCGCAGTCAAACCCTGCCACGGCTCCTGCCCAGCAAGCGCCGCCCGCGACGCCGCAAGGCGCTGTGCCCGGCGCCCCCCAACCAGCGCCGGCACCCGCCGGAGGCGGTTCTGGGATGGCCGCGTTTGCCGAGCAGCTCAAGACGATCACACTCGACAAACTTATCATTCAAAATGGCACCGTGACCCTGCCGCCCTCTGGCGGGAAGCCGGGCAAGCGCATCGAGCAGCTCAACCTCAACGCTTCGCTGCCCGGCTACGATGCGCCGCTTTTGCTGGAGACAAAGGCGGTCGTCGACGGCAAGCGGATTGAACTCAACGCGTCGATCGGGAATTTCGGCCCGTTTCTGAGTGGGGCCACCGTGCCGGTGCGCATCAAAGCCAATGTGCCGGATACTCTCGATGCGCCGGTGAGCATGAGCGGGGCGGCCTCTTATAAGAATGACACGTTCACCCTCTCCCAGTTCAGCGCGAAGTCGGGGGACAAGACGCTGTCCGGGACTGCAGTCTACAAGGATACGACAGCGACCCTCAGCCAGTTCACCGCAACGGTGGGACGGGACACGTTCGCAGGTAATGCGGTCTACAAGGACAACGTCGTTGCCATCAATCCTCTCCGCGCAAATGTGCGCGGGACCGTCTTGGCAGGGCAGGTTCAAGCCAATCTCGCCAACAAAACCCCCTATGTCGTCGCGGCCCTCAGCGCGAAAACGATCAATGTTAATGCCATGAAGGATGGTGTGAAATCGAAGCCCTCCAAAGGTAAATCGAAGCCCTCCAAAGGTAGTGGCGGTGCGGCAAGTGGCGGCGGCGGTCAGAAGGCCAAAGCGGGCTGGAGCAGTGAGAAGATCGATTTCTCGGTGCTGAAGGCAGTGAACGGTAAGTTCAACATCACCGCACAGCAACTCATCTATGACCAGGTCAAAATTCAGCCCATCGCCCTGCAAGCGACGCTCAATGGCGGCAAGCTCAACGCGACCCTATCGCAGTTTGGGCTCTACGGCGGTGCGGGCAATGCGT
>Ga0316192_10000713_pt1 | contig 24244 bp, 22 predicted proteins | sample MerIslwburrow_MG_FD_204931 | JGI IMG/M metagenome (GOLD analysis project Ga0316192, IMG submission 204931) | Coastal sediment microbial communities from Maine, United States - Merrow Island worm burrow | ecosystem: Environmental > Aquatic > Marine > Coastal > Sediment | place: USA: Maine...
CCAATGGATGCCCTGCCATCTTACATGCACGAGGTGGTGGACATGGCCCTCTTGAAAAACCTTACGGGCTTAGCCTCACCAGCTTAAAACCTGGTGAAGAAGGTAAAAATATTTGGTCAAAAGAAACAAAAGATTTTGCTTTTTATGCTTGTCATTGGAATAGTAAATATGCCATCTCTCTGGGCAGTAAAACCTTTAGCGTTCTTGAAACAGAAACAGGAAAAACTATCCGCGAAGAATCCTTCACAAAACCATCTGATTTATGGAAGCATAATAGCAACACTAAAGAGTGGACACTCCAAAAAGAGGCCAAAATCATACCTACATCCTTTCCCATCACCAAGCAAGCCAATATCCTTATTGGCAATTGGTATTATTTTTTAACTGGTAAAGGTAGTTATCATCTTGGAAGAATTCACATTGAAACAGGTAAACTAGAATACCTTGAACTACCTGCCCAATTGCTGGCCAGTGAAAAGAGCCGATCTCAAGACACTCTGTTATGGGGAAAGGCACATAAAAACAACGTTACCAACGCCCAAGGATTTGCGGTGGGTCATAAAGGGCACAACGGCAGTGGATGGGGACACATTTCAGCTGCCAGTCCTCTTTTGGTAGGTAAATATCTTTTTTGGCCTGTTGTGACAGGCACAGTTTATGTGATTGACACTTCTGTAGACCAGTTGGGCAAAGCCTTAGTGAGCATCAATGATTTAGGAATTGGCGGAGAAACCTGGACCTTAAGTTCTTTTAGTTATGCCAGAGGCAATCTTTATATACATACCATGCGTGAAATTATATGTATCGGCACAAAAAAGAACTCGAAATCAATAAATAAGGAAAAATAAATGGGACTCCAAAAATATTTTGTATTCATCTCCGTAATCCTCTCTCTCTACACAACAGCATGCACAACAGAAACACGATTGCCCACACAAAAGCAACCTAATATCGTTTTCTTTTTTATCGATGATATGGGTTGGCGTGACTGGTCGGGTAATGGAAGTGATTTTTTACTGACTCCTTCTATTGACCGAATTGCCAAAGAGGGGATTGTGTTTGAACAAGGTTATGTGAATGCAGCCAACTGTGCCCCTTCCCGTTGCGCCTTACTTTCTGGTCAATACCCTCCTCGCAATCACTTTTACAATGTCTGGTCTATTCATCGGGGCAATCCCAAAACGGATCGCTTGTCTCTTAAAGACGTTCCAGACAAACAAGTTCTTCCGGACAAACGAGTGACCTTTGCTGAAGCAATGAAAAAAGTCGGATACGCCACTGCCATGTATGGCAAATGGCATGTGAGTGGTGACGGCAAATTTGGCAGTGGCACAACAGGTGGCGTTTCCCCACAGATGCAGGGATTTGATGACGTTCTTGAACATGGCGCTGGTGATTTAGGAAAAATGTTTAAAAAAAACAAAGATCCCAAACAAATCTACAGCTACACCAAAAAGGCAATGGACTTTGCTGAAAAATGTCACAAAGAAAACAAACCTTTTTTGATTTATCTGGCGCATCACGCCGTGCACATGGGTTACGAATACCGTCCTGAATCGCTTGAATTATACAAAAATAAAAAAGAGGGCCAGATCAATCGAAACCCCAAATACGGCGCCATGATGCATGATACCGACAGAAGCATAGGGCAAATGTTAGACAAACTTAAAAAACTGAACATTGAAAAAAATACCGTAGTTATTTTTCTTTCAGACAATGGCGGTATCCCTACTCACTGTACACAACCACCCCTAAGAGCCTACAAAGGTTCTTATTACGAAGGAGGCATCCGCGTTCCCTTCATGATCCGCTGGCCAGGAACTCTACAACCCGGAAAAAATCACACACCCGTCATGGCTATTGATCTTTACCCCACTATGCTGGAACTGGCAGGAGTAACTGACATCAAGAAACACCTTAATGGTTATCCCATTGACGGCAACAGCATTGTGCCCCTACTCAAAAACGAAACCCTAAAAGAAAGATCTCTATTTTGGCATTTCCCCGCTTATCTTTCAGGTAGTCTCAAATACACAGGTGGCCGATCAAAACAGTATCGTCAACAACCTGTCACAGTGATCCGCAAAGGCGATTGGAAACTGCATCTTTACCTTGAAGAATGGAGCTTGGATGGAGGGCGTGCAAAAATAACCAGCAACAATTCCGTAGAACTCTACAATCTCAAAAATGATATCGGAGAAAAAAACAACCTCGCTCTCACCAACACGAAAAAAAGAGACGAACTTCTTGACGAGCTTCTGGCATGGCAGCAACAAATCAAGGCCCCCATCCCTAAAGAAGCCAATCCTCAACAACTCAAATAGATTCGTACCAAGAACAAGACTGACAAACCGAATGAAGTTCATCGTTCACAAATGTGCGGCGTAAATCACGAACGGCTTGGCCTTTCCAAACGCTGTCTAAGGTTCTGCCGTCATTGATATCACCCACCGTAAGATCATTAAAAGATCCTGCCTTGAATCGGCAACTACAGGCGCGAATACTGCCATCCCACATCACCATAGCCGTAAAGGTTCTGGAACAAGGTCTTTTTTTGATCGTCGGAGCACTGGCCATTTTCATGCTACCTGTCAACTGATCTTCCGTAATCATGCCTCCCCAGTTATCAAACTCGGTAATCCATGAAATACGTTTTTCGGGGATATAAGTTTTGATATGTTCCACAAAGTCTTTGTCGTTTAACACTTCTTCGATAGCTTTATCAGGGCGAAATTCCAAAAAAATGGTGACGGGTTCGCCTAATTCCTTGTTTCTTTTTAAGAGCTTGGTCACGCCAGCCAAAAGGTCATCATATTTTTTACTGCGGTACACTCGTTCAAACATCTCGCGCTCAAAACCCGCCGTACTCACATGAAGTTTTTTGAGACCGCTTTGTAACAATTCATCCACGGTATTCTTTTTGTTGAGAAGAATACCATTGGTATGAAAGTAAATATCGGTGATCTGCTTTGTGTCTATCGCTATTTTAATTCTCTCTACAATATGAGGATCCACCAAAGGGTCTCCCACCACTGGCGTAAAACCGATACTTGTTCCACCCATGGCCGCATATTCCTCAATCGCCCGTTTGTAAAGCTCTAGAGGCATCACTCCCTTTTCACGGTCTTGGTATTGGTAGCCACAAAAAATACAATCGGCGTTGCAAATATTTGTGGTTTCAAACTTTAAGGTCTGAGGCGGATTATCCTCTAAAGACTCCCAAGGTTTTAGGGAGGCAACGCTGTAACGCACTTTATCTTTAACGGCTTTGGGAACCATATTTTTGACAATTTTACGCAATTTTGTTGGCGCAAGATTTTGAAATATTTTTTGAGACTTTCTAACCATCAGCGAGTCATACCACCTGTCAACAATTTGATAGCCTTGGGTACCATGCGCAATAAATGCCCAGGTCCTTCGGCATGGCGCACAACAGGCCAAAAGGCCCAAGGGCGCATAAACACATTACGCCGTGTGTAAATTTTATTAATCGCTTTGCGGGTTTGCTCCCAAGCTTCCAACACTTCATCTGAACTTAGATGACGGGTACGTATCATCGATTTCATCTTCACCCGCACTCTTTCATTAACCATGGTGTCATAGATGTCATCAATTTCAAGAAGTTTTTCTTCATCTGCGATTTTATACAACTCCGTTTCAGGATAAGGAAAAGCTATCGTCAAATGTAAACCATCAGCTCTCAAATCTATCGCCAATTCCTCTGTTTTCTTTACGGTTTCCCAAGAATCCCAAGGCATCCCAATAATGAAATCGCAATTCACTAAAATACCGTGTTTGCGTACAAGAGCCACTGTTTCTATGGCCTTTTCATTTGAAAAACCTTTATGATGGCTTTTGCGCCCTTCCGGATCACCCGATTCCATCCCAAATTCAATCATCTTGCAACCAGCCTTAGCCATCAACACAACCAGTTCTTCATCCAAGCAATCCACGCGAGTCAAACAACGCCATACAATACCCAAATCCCTTTTGATCAGTTCTTCAAGAAAGGCTTTGGCCCTCTTGCGATTATAGGTAAAAGTTTCATCCCAAAAGAAAATCCCTTTGAGATTATAGGTCTTAACCACATGTTCAATTTCATCTGCCGCACGAACAGCTTCCATGGCTCTCAACTTTGCATCATATCCACGACTAGCCGTAGAACCAATAATACAAAAAGGACATTTGAAAGGGCAATCACGAGCGGTACGGATACGAATACCAGGAATCACTCTTTCATGTAGAGGCGCATCCAAATATGAAATCGAATACAGTTTCATGGGCAACAAATCATAGGCCATAAAAGGGATATCGCTGAGTTCTTCAGCACTTAAAGGCAAGCTTTCTTCCTGTATTTTAATGTCAGCATGGGCATCGCGATAAACAATACCTTTGACTAATGACAAATCGCTAAAATTGTCACCTGTAAATAAATCCAAAATCACCCGTTCCAACTGACTACGTACTAAAATATCGCAATCAGGATAATCGTTCATCACTCTTTCCGGAAAGATTGGAGAAATCACTGTTTCTATCATCAGTGTTTTAAAATTTTCTCCACAACATTTTTTGGCCCGTGTGAACAACTGCATATCATGATCCAAAACACCCGCCGCACTTTGAGTGATCAACACATCACAGGGTGTAAGCATTGCGTCAAGCTCCTCCCAACTCGTACGCGTGGCATTGGCATCAATCACAGACACCTCATGCCCCAAGTCCCTCACCATCGCCGCCGTAACAGCCAAGCGAATAGGAAAAGGAACATACTTCACATCTTGAAAACAAATTTCGTCACGCAAGGTAAACATGCCCTGTTGCGTGGATGGTGGATTAACAATTAGTATCTTCATAGCGAGTTAGTTTTCCTTTTAAATTTCAAAACCATTATAATCCGATGTGAAAATTTTCTCTCGCCTCCCTAAGAAACAAAAACAAAGAAAACAGACTAAAATGCCCTTAAAATCAAACATCCTAGTGTCGAAGTGACACAACAAGAAAAAATGGCAAACTAGGTAGTGGGGTATTATGATTTTAAAATTCCCCCTATTCACCCACTCTTTCCCTCCACAATCTACGCTCGTGCACAAAAAACTAGGAAAGACAGGGCACACGGCGGTCCATTTGGGAATTTTAAAATCATAATACCCCACTACCCGACTCTCATTTCACACCCTGCCACAAAAACCAATCAATTTCTTCCGTCACCACAAACTGCCTGTAGGCACAAAGAACAAACAAGATAACACCTATGTATGACAAACTTTTGAGCTTCCAGTCCCTTTCTTGCAACAACCTAACCGTTAACAAAAACATAACGGGGCTGAGTAATCGACCAGCCGATAAAAAATGTTCCGCCATTCCCGACTTAGCACATAACATAGCTCCCAAAAACATAAAAATGGCAATCATCCAAGGATCTTTACTATTTTTAATGCACCAATAAAATGACAACAGCATCCAGACAACCAAAATCAATTGTGGTAAATCCTTTATATGTAGATCATCCCTCAAAAATATCCACCAACCTGAAAATGGAAACACCACTCCTCCCTGCATCTCAGCTTCCGGATACATCATTTTCAACAACAACGACCACATACCCCATAAAATAGCCACCACCAAAGGGTATAGAGACAATTTGAAATCACGTTTGATCAAACAAGAAACAAAAAGACCTACAACAAAAATCAACATTGTTTCACGGGCCAAACAAGCCAATAAAAAAAACAAGGAGGCACATAAAGGATGTTTGGGCCATAACACCAATACCCAAGCCAACATCGCCATGCCCCACAGATCAACCAAGCCATATTGCAAAGAAAACCATATGGCAGGTTGAGCAATCAAACACAGTAATTTTCTAGGACTATCGGCCAACTTCACACAAGCCCAAGCAAACACCATAATTCCCAACACATTAGCTAGGAACATACCTCGAGACAAATTGCCAAATGAAAGCATTTTGGATATAGCAGGATAAAGAATACGGCGATAACGAATCAAACCCACATGAGCTTTTTCTGGCATCAAATCATACGCCACCACATAATAAGTACTTCCATCATAACCACCTCCTACGTTAACTTCAAAATCATCGGGATAGCTAACCTCAGGTACTTGCGACAAAACCACTTCGCCCACATTCACCAAACGAAACCAACGTAAGTCACTACCAACAACGTGAAATACAGACAGCGCCAAGAGCGCCGCCCACAAAAAAAGAACAAGCCAATAGAAATGATTCTTTTTAGTTTTTTCCATTTATTTTTTTTAAAAAATAAGTGATTTTTTCTGCTCGTTTGTCCCAAGTAAATTCACTCACCTTTTGCCATGCAGCTTCGGCCATTGCCTCACTCTTCACAGGGTTTGCCAAACTTTCACGTAGCGCCTCTGACAGACTTTTTGCATCATCCGGCTTGTAAAATAAACCCGTTTCACCATCTTTTATAATTTCTCTCAAACTAGGCAAATCACTCAACACAATAGGCAAACCTGATGCCATATACTCAAAAAGTTTTAAGGGTGATGTGAAAATAGCTGCAGGTGGGATATCGGGCAAAGGCAAAACTCCCACAGATGATTCACGTAGGTATCTCGCCACTTGGTTGTGTCGTACCTGTCCTAAAAAAATAACACGATCTTTAATTCCCAATTCAGCCACTTTCTTTTCAAGGCGTTTTTTATCATCATCAAAAGGAAGACCTCCTAAAATCTTTAGCGTTTTGTCTGGAAGATACTTCATAGCCTCAACCAACAAATCCACACCTTTCCAGGGATACAGTTGACCCGCATACAAAATACTACCATCTCGTTGTAAAAAATCAGGCAAGGGTTCCGGAGGCAAGCAACCATCCGCCACTACTTGAGTAGGTTTATCTCCCAAATCATATAGTTCATCCAAACAATTTCGTAACACTTCCGTCAAGGTGATAATACCTGAAGCCTTTTCCATCACTGTTTTTTCGAAATTACTTATTCTTGTTTCATGTTTTTGGGTATCCGCATAACGGTCACTGCCTTGCCATGAGGAAAAATTTTTCACCAACATCGTATCCACACCATGAGACTCAAACACCAAAGGACATTTGACGTTCCAGTTAAGTAATTTAGCAGCAAAACCAATGTCTCTCACAAATAGCACACTATTTGAGCTCTTCGCCTGTTTGAACAATTGAGGGAGAAGTGCCATGTAATAAGAATAATTCCATATTTTTTGCGCTCCGGGAAAACCTTGAACATTCAACACCGGTACACGATGGATATGTAAATTATCATGGGGTTTTAAACCATAGTACTGCAAAGCTTCTTCTTCTGAAGTTCCCCAACTTCTCCGCACAAACAAATGAACATCATGCCCCAACTCAGCAAGGGCTCTTGTGGTATGAATGATCTGCACGCTATTAGCACGCTCCATAGGGAACCTGATATTTGCAGGATATAATATTTTCATTCATGAACCTTTTCAAAACGTCCCAATACCACCCATATCCAAACTGAATACAACAACATGGGCAATAACCACATCACCATATAAGTTACGGCCATGCCTGCCAAACCAAATGTGGGCAATAACAAAGGCGCTGCACTCAGGAAAATAACAGCTATCAATAAATTGGCATAGGTCGAATATTGTGGCCGGCTCATCGCCAAACACGCGGGCCTTGCCCAACTGGCGGCACAAACCACCACATTAACTGCCAAATAAACCATCAACAAATCAGGAAGCGCCGCAAAATCAGCCTCACCCTCTTTGCCCAACAACCGTAAAAACAGAGGAAATGTAAAATAAATCAATATCGCAAACAAAAAACTAGCCACAAAAATAATTCGAGTTGCTTTGAGTATCAGCGCACGAAATTCTTTGTATTTCCTTTTAACCCATAACTCTGTGAAACGTGTAAAAAACACACTTGAAACGGCACTCGTTGTTAAGCTCAAAAGACTCGCCAATTTGATCGCAATAGATACTACCGCGGTGATCACCGAATTATTTGTGAGCATCTGCACCATCGGCAACACCGCCTGACGATTAACTGATTTAAGACAAAGAGAAAAAAAACTTTGTTTGAAAAAGGGCCACATCAATTTAAATTCTTCCTTCACATGACCTTCATTGCTTTGGGGAATCGTTTTTTTAATAAAAATCCAAGTCAGTATTTGCCCCACATAATTATTCAAGGCTATCGCCACAACAAATCCTATCAATATGGATTCTAAACCACCCCACAACAAATAAAATAGTAAGGGAAAAACAACTCGGCCAAATTCCAAATAAAACTGAATACGAGCCAAAGCATTAAATTTTTCGTAGGATTGCAATATACCCCACATCGAATTACCACCCATGCCTGCCAAAAAATAAAACGCATACAGCCTTAGCCAGTTTCCCAACGGGTACTCTACACTTTCTCCATAAAGATCCGCAATATAACTTGCTGACACTTGAAAAAAAAGAAAACCCACGATAGCAATGGCCAAATCAATCAAGTAACCCAATCGAATAATAGCCCACATTCTTCCTGAATCATTTTTAATTTTTGCTTCAATAAAATAACGAGTCAAAGCTTCATTCGCTCTCACTTCCAAAATACCCTTAACCATTTCAATAGAAGCAACAACCACCTGCAAAAGACCAAACATGTGCACGCTCAACAACTTTATAAAAACAGAAAACCTTAAAATAGTAATGCCTTGAGACACAACGGAAACGCCCGTCATCAACGATGCATTTGACAACAAACTTTTTTTTTTCACTTTAGCATTTCCCAATCAAAAAATTTAAAATGTTTTGTGTCATGAATAAACTTAACATGTCTCTTCCAATATTTTTCGCGATCTATAATTTCCACTTCGTGACCAGGAAAAACAACATATTTAGGCCCTTCCACATCATCCTTCATAAGCTCAAGATAAGATTCACGTACAGTTTGAGGATGTGATACAGGAAAAAAAATTGAGTGAATCTCTTTCAAACCACCTTTCAATACCCCAAATTCCCCACGATGAAGCGAAGGTAGTCCATATTTTTCTTGACCATAAACACGAGGATGTCCACTGCGATAAGTAGTGTCAACCAAAAATTTATTTTTTTCAAGAACCTCAACCATTACAGGGTGCAAATGCCAACCTCCCCCCACAAAGTGTTTCACATTGTATCCTTGTGATCTCAACCACTGTATCTCTTGATCCATCTGACTTTTAATTGTCTCTTCCACTCCCTCACGTCCATCCCAAGGACACAAGTACACACCTTCCAACTCTTCAATTTCATCAAAACGAGATGAATCGCCATTCCAAACTGCTGGATAATATTTTTCCCCCACAATACTATGACACAACTTAAAAGCTTCATCTTTTGACAATTCTGGAATGAAAAAATGGCCATGGTACCCAATTTCTGCATATTCACTCAACTGTTGCAAACGACAAATGAATGTCTTATCATCACAATTGTCATATTGCATTTGATAACGTGTTTGAATATTTTCTGGTGTCGTCACACAACACAAAGGCTTCGTTCCAAGCAACCCATTCATTTCCTTGATAAGTTTCAGAAATTTTTTGAAAGTATGTGCTATTGCGATTTCCTCAGTATGTAACGAAAATTGAAAATTCACTGGAAAATCTCGTTCACCTTTTAATGGCAATATCTTCAATTCATTAAGATAATAATCAATTTCATTCCTACAAGCACCAAGTAAAGATTTCATTTTGACACAGTTTTTTCATAGATCTTCTCATAAATTCTTATCACATTTTTAATGTTATTAAAAAATAGCCTTTCAATACATTTCTTCATACGGTAACGAAGTGAAGGACCACGAACGATAAAATCCTTAATAAACGGTTGTTTATATATCATGTTATTCTCATCGTCTGCCTGTTCAAATAATCTATCAAACCATTCAGGAGCTGGTTTTGGCAAACCAAAATTACCGTAAGTGCGTTCTGCCATTTCCTCGCAAGTATTCCAAAAATGATTGATACCAAAAGAATTACCTGAAAGACGATAATGCAATACCCCTTGAGGATTTGTTCGGCGATGCATATAACAAGAAGCTCTAAAAAACAAAATATCTCCAGTCTGAGTGTCAATGGAAATGGGCTTTAAACGATCCACTTTCTTATAGAGACGAACTGAATGAAAGGCCCTTCTCCACATTCCACTGTCAGCCTTCATCTCTGGAGCCGTGTCAAATATCTGTAACTTCGATTCATTGTTTTGAGAAACGCCCAAGACTATCAACAAAACAAATTCTTCCCAAGTACTATCATAATGTGCTGAATGAATTTGTGAATCATGCTTCAAAAAATGTTGCTCAGCAACCACCACATTTTCACGAGGACTCCCGTTTAAAATGTGAATCATATCTTTAAACTCTTTGACCAAAAGATTAGGAACCAATTGCTTCAAACGAGTTGTTGTTCTTATCTGTTCCGCATTATCAATTTCTTCAGAAAAGTTCTTCAACGCCGCCTCTAAAAATTCAGGGTTCACACAGTCACGTATAGAAAGATAACCTCTCTCTTCAAACATCTCTTTTTGTTTATACCAATCAACATTCATTACTTTAGTAATCACAAAACATGCTCCTTAAATCTTTAACTCTTTTACTTTCCCATCAGTAAGCTGATTTTAAATTCACTGAAGAACCTGTTGATATATATTTAAAAAATTCTTGCCCACATTTTCCAAAGTCAGAGATTTCAAATATTCGAAATCTTTCTTTGTAACTACGGGAATTTTTATCTGACATCTAGAAAAACATTCAATCCAATCATCAACTTCATTGCCTAACAAGCAGTGGACACCTTCCAATTTCTCAGACAGTTCCATACTGCCTACTGTAGGTGAAGCCATAACTGGTGTACCACAGGAAAGAGATTCCACTGTCACATTACCATAAGACTCTAAACGCGTCGACAAAACAACCACATCTGCCAAGCGATAACGATCAGCCAATTCTGAAGGCTTCAACAGACCTTCAATAACAACTCGATCATCACACCCGCCTGTTTTCAATATTCTTTTAACTTCTTCAGGGTCTCCCGCTCCACAAACATGCCATCGTAAATGGCGATCTTTTTTAGCCAACTCAACAAAAGCTTTGGCAAAAATCTCTGCACCTGACACCTGATGAAAACCTTTTACACTCATCAACACATTGTCATTTGAACAATAGTTAAATCGCTTTCGTAACGCATCTTTTATCTTCAAAGGCACAGGAAAAAATTCCAGCTGAACAGGAGGATATACCACAACTTCATCATGTTGTTTGATTTTTTTTTCTCTTGCAGCGTCCCTCAAAGCATGAGAGTAAAAAATGGTTTTCTCAGCCAACATACCAAACCAACAGGAAGGTCGCCACCTGCCATACCAAGGCCTGCGTGGATGTGCCCAAACATCTGTTCCATAATAATGCAAAATTATCGGAACATTTTTTTTTCTTGAAAACCATATTGTTTTTGCTGTATAGCGGCACCACGTATGAATATGCACCAAATCGACCTGAAGAATATATTTTTTAATCTGTGTGGTCCACGAATTTTCATCAAGCTCAACCACCTCAGCACCTTCAGGCCGATCCCCAATGGCATCTCTACGAGGGCCCGTAGCCCAAACAACGTCATGTCCATATTCCAATAAATATCGACCAATTTGCACCGGAAGTAAAGATACAGCTGACAAATCTGGTAAAAGCATTGGACTTACCATTAATACCTTCACAAATCAAATCCACATTTCTGATAAATTTCAACTGTATTTTCAGCAGACAACTTCAATGTTTGCGTTGCCGCAAACGCCAAACTTTTTTCTCTCGCTTCTTCTAACTCATCATCATTAAGATAATCCGAAATCTTACTAATCCAAGCTTGCTTATCAGTCGGCGACAAAATGGGACAAACTTTATCATATATCCTCATATCTTCACTAACAATACCCGGCACACCACACATCATCGCTTCTACAGGAGGATAAGCAAAACCACCCTCATAAAGACTCGGAAGAACAAAAAAATCACAAGCACTGTATATTTCTGGCATATCTTCTTCTAAGACAAATTGAAAACTTTTCGTTTCTAAGTATTCACGCTTTTCTGTTAAATCTGGATGTAGGCCACCAAGAGTAACTAATTTCATATCAGGCATTTTCTTTTTAATCTCTGTCAACACTTCCATCAAGAAAGGAAAATTCTTTCGACGTGAATGCTGAGTTCCTACATAAAGAACTAATTTCGCATCAGGGTCTAAGCCATGTTTCTGACGCATCTTCTGTTTATCTCTAGGATAATATACGGAATCATTCACACCCAAATGATTCAGATGAATTTTATCTTCATCGGCTAATCCAAACTTAACCAATTCTTCGCCTGCCTGAGCTGTATGAACAATAATACCGCGTGCACTACGATAGTGCGACATAAAACGTTTCCAGAAAAATTTATTTGCCAATGTATATTCATCAGGCAAAATCCAAGGTGCTAAGTCATGGTGAGTGATCACAGCATTATCCTGATAAGGTAAACAGGAGCCAAAATACTGAGCCGTATAATGCACTACCCCATCTCGTTGACCGCATGAATTGGGAAAATTCAGTAAATGATCCCAAATCTGTGAATAACGTGGAATAGACCATTTTTTAGGAATCGATTCAACTCCTCGTCTATCCTTATCCCACTGAAACCCCTTGCTTTCCAAGACCAATAATTTAGCTTGATAATTGGACCGAATTGTTTGGAAAAGGTCATAAGCATACTTGCCAATACCCGTATGTGTCGGACTTGCAGTAACGATATTAATCATATTTTTTTTGCAACTACGAATAACGAATCTGCACTGCGATAAAAATTGTCTGCCAAAAATGTTGCTACTCTATAAGCACCTAATTTTTCCATTAAAGGAAAGGTCAGTAAACTACCATATGTTTTTTCAACACGAAATGATTTCTTCTTAAGAAACTGCATCAGGTTTTCACAGGTATATTGATGAAATTGCATAACTTTCTCTCCAGGACGATTGCCCGATGGCGTAACTTCACCGTTGCGTTTGAGTCTCCAGCGTTGAGTAAATGCAGCTGCATTAGGGACTGAAATAAATATTTTTCCACTCAATTTCAACACCCGAAACACTTCATCTATTACGACTTCTGGTTCAGGAGTATGTTGAAGAGAGTGTGACAACAACACTCCATCTAACGAGGCTGACTTAAACGGTAAAAAATGCATATCTACACAAGCAGGCAAATGAGATGGATTAACTCTATGCAACAAAGGACTTGTAGCAATATCTGTAAGTAACACGTTAGACAACTCTTCTGTCAATCGACCATTGTAACCACCCAAATCCAGCAAACGACCATCTTTCAGATATTTTTTAATCCACGTCATATTACGTTTTTTAACAATTTCATAAGATTTAGAATCACGTGGCTTTTGCTCTTCAGCATAGGTACTTGCCATATGTTTCACAACATCGTTTGTCTTCACTTATGAATATCTTTCATAGCTTGAACAACTCTTTTCATGTCTTCATCTTTCAAAGCCAAACCTGAAGGAACATACAAACCTCGACGACCAATTTCCTCTGACACCGGCAATGAATCTGGCAACGGCACTCCTTTATTATGTATGGCCGGTTGTAAATGCATGGGCTTGAAAAAAGATCTTGTCCCAATGCCTTTTTCGCCTAATTTTTTCATCACTTCATCTCTGCTAAGACCAAAAGATTCATCTATCAATATACCGTACATCCAATACACATTTTCATAACCCTCCGGCTCAACAGGAAGCGTAATACCTTCAATCTTAGAAAACCCTTCTTGATAAGTCTTAGCCATATGACGTTTTTTAACAAGAAATTCATCTATACGCTCCATTTGCGCTACACCCAAAGCAGCCTGAAGATTGGTCATTCTATAGTTAAAAGATAATTCTAAGTGTGAAAAACGTTCCGCTGGATCATGACTAAGATCTTTAATAGTCCTCAAATGATCAGCTAAATCTTGATCATTTGTAAGAACCATCCCCCCTTCTCCGGTAGTGATAATTTTATTCGCATAAAAACTGAATGCATTAACCTTCCCAAAAGTACCAGCTAATTGACCATGAACTTTAGCTCCGTGAGCTTCAGCCGCATCTTCCATCACAGCAATACCTCGTTCTTCCGCCAAAGTCATAATGGCGGGCATATTGCAAGGTAAACCGTATATGTGTACAGGCATAATCGCTTTTGTTTTAGCGGTAATTTTCTTCTTTAGATCTTCTATATCCATATTCCAGGTGTCCATTTCACAATCAACAAACACTGGAGTTGCACCTGTATACATCACTGCAAAAGCAGAAGCAACCATCGTAAACGTTGGTAAAATCACTTCATCTCCCGGACCAATGCCCAATGACACACAACAGATATGTAATGCTGCCGTTCCACTAGACACCGCCACAGCTTCTTTCACACCATGATAAGAGGCAAAAAGATCTTCAAATTCTTTCACACGTGGACCCATACTAGATATCCACCCTGTCTCCACAGCTTCTGAAACATATTTTAATTCTTGACCAGACAAATCGGGAGTATTAACAGGCAGAAAGCTCACTTGGTTTCTTCATCCATAAAAGCTTTCTCATTCGTCACTCCCGTATAAGGTCCCTGTTTTGCCTCCACCAATTTAGTTTCTTCTAGGAACTTCATACCATGACCTCCAGCAGCCAACAAAATACAATCCCCCGCCTCCAGTACCACAACTTCCAGCATTTCCCATGCATCCGTATAAATAGAAACTTCCAATCTACCTTCAACAATTGCAAGAAATTCCTGTGTAGAATTAACAGGTTTAGAAAAGGGACGATGTCGGTGTGTACGTATGAAATGATCCTTACCATATTTAACAACTCCCATTTGAAATGGAAAATCCTCTGGAGTTAAAAAAGTCGGTCCCATCTTGTCAAATTTTCGAGAGACAACAATAGCAAAAATTTTACCATCTTTTTGAATTGTATTGATTCCGTTCATAATGCATCATCCCTTCGATTTATAGGTCATAGTTAAACTGTGTTCAAAAAATGAACTAGACTATGATATAAGCAAAATTGATGTCCTGCAACACATTAAAACACAAATATATGTGTAAAAAGGATCAAAAAAGAGTTTTTTCATTTGAAATCAATTCTTTAAAACATAATGTTCAATTTATGAACATTATGTGTTGCATATCCCTCATTTTTACAGTTAAATAATATAAAATTTAATTTAGCGGCAGATTTTAGGGATAAATGCATGTATCAACATTTACGTAAAAAAACAACCATGGCCGCCCTATCTAAATTATAACATCATGTTTTTTCGCAAACTACTTCATGAAATTTTCTGCGTCCCCTATAACGCAATGTCTATTGGCAAAGGTGGGTTTTATAGAAATTTAAAATATAAAGTTTTAAAAAATATTTTTTTTGACAATATATTCAAACTAAATCTAACACCTATCGAAAAAAAACGCCTCTACTCTAACTGTCTTAGTTTTATTGGTACAAATTGGATTGAAGGTGACTATTACGAATTTGGAACATTTGAAGGTACATCATTTATCGACACCTACAAAGGTATTCAAGAAAAAATAGAAAATCCCAACTCAAAAAACAAAGGCTTACGTATGCATATGTATGGCTTTGATAGTTTTGAAGGGCTTCCTGAAATCACCACGCTTGACAAACACTATACAGGAAATGACAAACAAAAATGGCAACAAGGCCAGATGGCATATGATATTGACAATTTCATTAAACTCATGGACAAAAATGGGTTGTCACGTGATAAATATACTTTAATTAAAGGGTTTTACAACGACTCATTAAAACCTGAGATTATCGAGCAACACCATATGCGTAAAGCTGCACTAATTAACATTGATTGCGATCTCTACCAATCAACTGTTGAAGTACTTCAATTTATTAAACCTCTTTTACAAACAGGAACCATCATTATTTTCGACGACTATTTCCACTTCAATGGTGACAGAAACAAAGGGGAAGCGAAAGCTTTCAGGGAATTCTTAGACACCAATAAAGAATTTACTGCCATAGATTACATGCAATATGGCTGGTGTGGCAAAGCTTTTATCATCAATGTTGATGGCGCAAATGACAATTAATCAAATTTTCAATGTGAATTGGGAAGATCATAAAGAACTTTTCCAAAAAAATCATTTTCTTCGCATAAGCAATGCCTTAAATGAAGATTTTCGCATCAATGCTTTAAAACTTTTTGAAGAAGGGGATAAACATTCCGTTCGCTCTTCTACACGAGTACGCTATGAAATTCCCAATTTGCTCGCCAAAGAATTCAAAGATATGATTCATACGCTAACTGATACACCAAGGCAAGACATCGTCATTTCAGAGCAACACTTTCTCAAACATAACTACAACCATCACCCACTACACTTTGATCAAGTTTGGGAAGAATTTGCGCTTTTGCTCATTTTGGACTTTCCTAAAGAAAATGACACTAGATTAAAAATTTACAATAACAGCTTGTTTATGCCCATCAAAACAGGGCAACTTAAAAGAGAATGGTTGTTTTATAAAAATTATCAAAGAATCTACAACTCCATAGCCACAGAAATACCCGCTGAAGTTGGTGACATTGTCTTCTTTAGGTCTTCAAGCCTTGCCCATCAGCGTACTAATCCTGAAGGTATCATACATTACCGATTAGCCGCCAATTCCTTAGGATTAAGTCATCCTGACAACGCAACCTTAAACATGATGCAAGATACTTATCCTTATGGCCCACCGCAGAAAATGCCCACTTGGTTTGAATCTCAATTTGAAGATGCCAATCCCGAAGACAATATTTTGTACAACCAAAAAGAATTATTTCAATCCTTTTGGGATAACGGTTCACCAACCTCACATAAAATAAAAGAATGGGTAAAAAGCCAATCTCGAAGAGTGCTCAGGAAACTTCTTGCCCCCCAGCACCGTTAGAAAAAACTATTTCCTTTGACAATCTTTCAATCACACGTTTTAAAATTTCATCAATTTGCGTTGTCACCTTGAAATCAATAAATTTTTCCGCCTTGCTTATATCTGGTATACGACGGCTCATATCTTCGAAACCTTTTCCGTAAGCTTTAGAGTATGGAATGAACTCAATCCCCGCTTCATTACCTGTCAATTCATTGATTTTTTCAGCCAAAGCAAGAATTGATATTTCCTGATCATTCCCCAAGTTCACAACCTGACCTATAGCCTCTTCACAGTTTAAAAGATCTGCAACTCCTCTAACCACATCTCCCACATAACCAAAACATCTTCTCTGTTGACCGTCACCGAACACAGTTAAGGCTTGCCCTTTGAGCGCTTGAGTCACCAAGCGAGGTACCACCATCCCATAATGTCCCACCTGACCTGGGCCTACAGTGTTGAAAAATCTTACGATCCGAACTGGCAAACCATATTGCTGTTGGTAGGCCAAGCCTAAAAACTCATCAATCATTTTACTGGCCGCATAAGCCCATCGACTTTTATTTGTCGCGCCTAAAACAACATCAGCTTCTTCATTAAAAGGAAAACTAGTAGACTTGCCATACACTTCGGAAGTACTGGCCACCAAGACACTCTTTTTCTTTTTTCTTGCATGTCGAAACACTAGTTCTGAGCCCATGATATTTGTTTCTATTGTTCTCACAGGGTCTTCTACAATCAACATCACACCGACTGCCGCTGCAAGATGAACCACCTGATCAGCACGGTCAATCAACTCTGCCAACAATGGCTCATTCATAAAGGTATCAATATGATATTCAAAAGAAGGATTTCCCTTAAATTCATCCAAATTAACACTCAGCCCTGTACTCAAATCATCCAGAACAATCACGCTCTTATTGCGAGATAACAATTCTCTTGTCAAATATGTTCCAATAAATCCTGCGCCACCTGTGATTAGGATTCTTTCTTTCATATAGATACACCTTTGTTTGTTTTAATAATTATTTTATCTTATTCTGGTCTCAAACTAACAGCCGTTATGCCTTCAGGTGTTAAAAAATGATTAACATCATTTAACTTCAAAAAATCCAATACCAAATATTCAACACCTATCGCATTTAAATCGTCAAGCTTCGCACACCTCAGATCCATCCATCGTTCCCCATGTTTACTATCATCTACCGCACAGGCAACATCAATCTTAGCTTCTCTCGCTGTCAAATAAATAATCTCACTGACATTACTCGTGCCATTGATCGCAATTTTTTTTACACCTTTTTCTTTTAATTTATTCAAAGCCAAACGTGTGAGTGTACGCGCTTCCGCATAAAAATGAACGGTGTCCTCTAGGGTTTCAAACACCATCCTCATCCGCGCAGAAATACCTTCATCCGTCAGGTTATAGGCCATACGATTTTTTCCTGAACGATTAAGATGTACCCAACCTTTAGTGATCATCTTCTTCAACAAAATATTGGTCATCCCTAAGGCAATACCCAAATCCTTCGCCAACGAACGTTGACTAGATTCCGGTCTTTCATCTAAGGCTTCCAAAATTTTGAGCTCTCTATGATCCATATACCATCTCACAGTTCATAAAATGAACACGTTCATTATATGAACAAATAAAGTGATTTTTCAATATAATTGTAATAATAACTTATTTTTTATCCATTTATGCCATATTGTCAACTGCCTCAAAGAAATTTCCCGCATTCTCAAACCTGGCGGAAAACTTTTGCAAAGCGTTCCCTTTGGCAAAGCTTACGTGTTTAACAACCGTGGATTTAAAGTTTTTGATTACCCGCAAATAGAGAGCACCTACGGCAAAACCTCTGAAGAATATTACTTCATCAAAAAACCTCTGCCCAACACCGATCAACACCATTGGTCAGCCTGTTCTCGTGAGGAAGCTGAAATCGTAGATCACGCCAATTTACCTAAAGTAACAGCCACCATTATTTCTTTACATAGCAAAGAAGTTCTTCTTAACCATTTTTCCAGCTAGTCAAATCAAACGTACCCGTTTAGCCTAAAGTCCCAATCTCAGTTTAGGCATAAGATGGGCTTTGTTTTGGTGTGAGATTTGGGATAATAGATATATGAAAAGTGTGGATTGAGAAAGATATTGACTTTAAAAGATATACAATCAAGAGAAGATATTGAACTATTCATCAAAAGGTTTTATGAACGTTTATTAAATGATCCTCTCATGTCCCCAAAATTTGACCATATTGACTTAGAAAACCATTTACCCGTTTTAATCGATTTCTGGGAAAGTGTTTTGTTATACAAACCTGTATATCATGGATCACCATTTGAAGTTCATGTACCACTTAATTTGGAAAAAGAGCATTTTAAAAAATGGCTGTATCATTTTAATGACAACTTAGATCAGTTATTTGAAGGTGTTAAGGTGGAAAACGCAAAAACTCGTGCCAATGCTGTGGCAAAAATATTTATGTCTAAGTTAAAATTGTAAAAACAATCACCAAAAAACTTGTCTCCAAGGCTATAGATAAAGACCGAAAGAAACTAATGTCCCAAGCTTTAAAAATCAACGACGAACAATTCCAACTCATCGTGTTGAACAGTAACCAACCTGTATTAGTAGATTTTTGGGGAAATGACTGCCCCCCATGCAAAGCCATAGCACCCCTAATCGATTCTGTTGCCAATGACTTTGAAGGTAAAGCCCGAGTAGTCAAAATCAATGTCAATGAAAATCCTCAATGGGCTAGTCAATATGGAGTCACCGCAGTACCGAACATACTTTATTTCAAGAATGGACAACTGGTAGATCAACAAATGGGCATGGTTTCAAAAGAGGTCTACGCTGAAAAATTAGAAAAGTTGGTTTAAATTTCTGTAAGAAAGAAACCTCAAAACATCGGGATAATTATCACTCACCCCCCAGAAATCCGAATTGTAAAACTTTGTAAAACATCAGATCAAAAAATATTTGAATGAACTCCGCTGGCATTTCATCCTTTGATTCTCTAACTGAACCGTTCTTGAACGTCCTAGTCACCGTCTTAATCTTAACTGACTCATGATCAAAGAATTTGATAATTTCATCACAATTTTCGACTTTATATTTACTCGGTCTTCGTCTCATAGTGAGTATTATATCTGATATTGTTTTGTTCTGGTTGAAACAAGTTGTTGTTGATCTTACCAAGTGTTTGGACAATAATAAAAATTACATTTCTTCATTCCCACCAGAAAGACTCCCACGCCCTAATAAGACTCACAGTGAGTCGTTTTAAGATTTACTGATTATGACCTATTGTGAGAGGGGAATGGATTGATATGAGTCTCTATTTGGTTCTTATGGAGTTTTGTTTTGGGGTGGGATTTGGGAGAACGTATCAATATTCAATCCAATCATTCATTCGACATGTATAAAAAAAGACAGAAAGAAAACATTAGAGAATTCTTCCTGTCCGAGAGAGAGAGAGGCTTGTGATATTACAATTGTTGTGCCACACAAAAAATATGCGTGAAATTCACAAAAACACCCCTATTGCAACAAGTCACCATATCTAACGGCAACAATGACCAATCAAAACTGCAACAATAGGCAATATCTTCCATTCAGGAAAAAGACATTTTAAGTGGTCGTTAATGATCTAGGGTTTTGTTTGTGTACTGAGTTTTATTTTGGGTCTGAATGGAATTTGGTTTTAAGATGTTTTTTAGACTTTTTCGCCCAGAAGTTCCTTACTGAGTTATGAATGATCATAATTGCTGACTTCTGGAAAAGAAGAAACACTATCTCTCAATTTTACAGTTTGGCAATACTTCTTTGATGGCTTTAGCCCTTCATCACTTATTATTTCACTTATCTTTTAAAGAGCTGTCTTTATCTAATTTACCTATTATTAACTCGCCTGTTCCGAAATCAATACGTGCATTTATTGCCTTAAGAAAAGGAGCGCTTATAACTCCATCAACATCATAAGGAACGCTTGATAAAACATGAGCATACTTAACTTGAATGCGAGTATCTTTAGTAAGATCAATAATGAGTTCAGAACAAATTTTTCGTGATATCGTTACACCTTCTTCAGTTTTGCAACGTCCACTGCGACCCATTATGCTTACATCAAATCTATATGTTTTATTCTCAAAAAGACACACTACTGTAGAATTTGTATCCAACATTAATTTAGCTTCCTGACCGTTAATAATACAATTGACAATTGGAACAAACGGTTCAAGATTCATATCAATCGTCTCATTTTTTATTTTGAGAACATTAATATCTTGATTTGTTATCACTGGTAATGAATTTTTTTGACGATTAGCAATTAAAATGTCTTTAGATTTTAAAATTTGCTCTCTCCCTGTAATATCTTTAAGAGGCACACCCATCAGATGATAACTAAGTGTTTCCACTAGTGTCGCAGATAACTCCTCATCATAAGAGGACAAATCAACATCGAAACCATGATATTTAAATCTATCCGACAACAAAGATATATCTTCAGGAGAAACTGCGGCAAGTGCATGATATTTTTCATGTTCAAACATAGCTCTCATTGCATCATAATCGATTATATTCAACACCGAAATGAAAACCCATTTTTCTCCATTTGATTTTGTAAGCGTTACAGTACGACCTTTGTTCGTAGGTTTTACGGCTTTAGGTTTCATATGAGATATATCAAGTTTTTCAACCAATAACTTTTGATAACTAGCCAGATCATCAACAGGTTCAGCTATATGAACAATTACATTGTTTTTTTTAATAGGTATTTTAATTCCAATATATTCAAAATTTAATACATTAACTCTCTGGCTACGAAAATCAACTAATTTATCATTAATCACAACACTACTTTTACAATTCAAAAAAGAACAGGCAACAACTAATAAAACAATAGAAGCGACTTTTGAAACCATTTTACATCCTTTTTCTCTAATGGAGGTGTCGTGTTTACTCTGTTGGTGTTATGGACTATGTTATTTTTATTTTTTAATGTTTTGTAAAACGACCCGTTCCATTAATTTTCTTTTTTTCTTTCTCGGGACTACCATAACAATCAACATCACCGGAACCCATTATTGAAACTGAAATATCTTTATTAACAAATAAAGATATATCTCCACTACCTTTTGATATGATATCCGCTTTATCTACTTTTAATTTTTCAGCATTTACATCACCAGAACCTGACAAGGTGATATTCAAATCATTATGAAGCCCCCCCTGTAAAGTGACATCTCCTGATCCCAACAGCATTGTTGAAAGTGAACTGCTATTAATTCCTGTAATATTCAAATCACCACTACCAGAAACAATTAACTCTTCAACCATTGATACATTACCAGTAATCTGTCCACTACCAGAATGTTTTATTTTTTTAAGCTCTGGCGTTTGAATAAATATTTTAATTTTCGTTTTAGTTGAAAAAGATTCCTTAACTGAAATATACAGTACATTATCTTTCACCTCAGAAAGAATAAGTGGTATCACATTATCATCAGCCTCAACACTACATTCAAACTTTTTTCCTAATGATATATTAACTTCAACAGAGCTTGACACCTGTAATTTATTGAATTCAGCCATTTCCCTTGTCTCAGTTCCCTTCGTCCCAGAGCCTTGAATAATTTCTGAATCACTATACAACTTACCATCTATATACACTTCACCATCAACAATACTGATCGACACCCCACTTGGATACACAATTATTTTATCATTGATCATCACTTTATTTTTACTGGCTTTATTACTCTCATCTGGCTTGTCCAAAACTTGTTTCTTTGTGCTATCATTATCATTCTTCTTTAATGGTATCACGCCTTGTTTGACCATAGACTCGTCTTTTTTTTCAACTGACTTCTTTGATTCTTGAAAAACAAACACATTGTCACTATTACCCGCCAACATCATATACCCGCCAAATCCAACCCCTCCAAGAAACAACATCAATGCAACAACTTCTGTAACTCTATTCAATACGATGAGGTCTATTACTGCTTTGTAATTCCATTTCCAAGGCAATAATAAATTGAGCAATCCTTGCGATCGTGCTTTCCTTTGGAGCTTTGATATGGCATTTGTAACGTGTTGAGATACTGCTTGATTTGTAATTCCTAATTCATTTCCTATGTTAACCATTGTCATTCCTTTGTAGTATTTCATATCGAGTATTTGTTTTTGTCTATCTGAAAGAGCGCTTAACTGTTGTAGCAACCACTTTACTTGCTTTTCTGAAGGCATTTCTTCATCTGTTATTGAAACAATCTCCCCTAGCGGTTCTTGTCTCTTCGATTCTTTTTTATCTCTAATCAACCTATCTTTTGTCAAATTACGAGCTATCGTATTCATCCATTGTGAAAGAGTTTTTTTATTTCCACTCCACAACTTTTCTTTTTCAATAATTCGTACACATACTTCTTGTGTAATATCATCAACAAGTCCTTCCTTCTTAGCTATCCTATAAACTATTGACCTAAGTTTTGGTACATGATCAATAAGATATTCTCTAACAACTGTTCTAGAATTAGTCATCTATTAAACCTGACGGAAAGCACAAAATAATCCAAGTAAAAAAAACCACTTTCTACCAAAATAATACCAATTATTTTACATCAAACCAAGAAATCTCCATTTTTTGTATAATATAGCGGATCTCAGTAGGATAGATTTTTGTATAAACTTCAGTAGAACTAATATCCCGATGTCCCAAAAACTCAAAATAACATGAAGTGGATCCACCTCCCTTGAGCATGTGTGTACCGCAACCATGACGAAGTCTGTGAGTAGAATACCCTTCTTCTCCCGGAACCCTCCAATGTCATTTCATCATCGATCTATACATCAATTCCCCCTTTTATTTTCGAATCTCTTAGTGAGTGATGGTTTATCTGATTTTGTTAGATTTTTTTTACGGAAGACTTTTGATGCGATTACTTCATGAGTAAAATAATCTATTGGCTATTGGATTTTTTTTCAGTGGTTTAGATTTTCTGCTAGTTGATGTTTTGTATTGGATTAACAGAATTATTTGTATAGGAACAATGTTGTGAAACTAAAATGTCTGTTGTTTACTGTCATACTGTTGTTGGGAATGTCGAGCTTTGATGCCAATGAGATTTTTGATGGTTATATTTATTTACACAAGTTGACTGACTTATATTTTAGCAATGTCAGAATAGCATAAACGAAAAAAGGCAAATAACCGAAGAAGGGTGTATATATCCCAGCCCAGGAATTTGCCTATATGTTTAAGATCGCA
>Ga0316192_10000715_pt1 | contig 24231 bp, 22 predicted proteins | sample MerIslwburrow_MG_FD_204931 | JGI IMG/M metagenome (GOLD analysis project Ga0316192, IMG submission 204931) | Coastal sediment microbial communities from Maine, United States - Merrow Island worm burrow | ecosystem: Environmental > Aquatic > Marine > Coastal > Sediment | place: USA: Maine...
AATACATGACATTAATAAAACGTAGGCCACATTGTGTCAATTAATGCGGCGGGTGCTATTGGGGGACAGTTGAAATGGGGGGCGGTGGGAAGCCAAGACATTGCTCGGGTAACGATTGGGTTTTATGTTCCCCCAAAGATCTGCCTTTCCGATACCTGAGTTCGGCATGCGATGAAATGGAAGCGGCCCTTCGGAATCGTATCCCAGAATGTTGCGCCCGGTCAGCTTGAAGGTAGCATGAAAAGAAACAAAGAAGGGGGAAAAATTGTTAAAAAGAAAGCAGGGCATGTATACCCTGCTTTCAGAATGGATTTATCGGATTTGTTCAAGCCGGTTTATAGGTTCCCCTGTCCACGCTCTTGATCTTACCTTGCTTTTTCAGCCGATACACAACATTGGCGACTTTTTTAGCGTCGAAACCGGTCTTCTTAGAGATCTTGACGTTATCAACCGGCGCATTCGCTTTATTGATGATCTCAAAGACGACATCTGTGGACGCAGTTGCCTTTTTTTTCGGTGCGGTAGCCTTCATACCCGCCTTGGGTTTTGCTTTGGCTTTCTTCTTTTCTAATTTAACCTTCGTTGATTTCTTACCATCATTTTTAGTTAAGTCGTTCAATTGTCGAGAGATGGAATAAAAACCATCGGCCATTGACTTCAATCCATCGGCTATTGCCTTTAGTACCACGTCTACTTCTTTCAATATTCACCTCCAAATAATTATTTATTATCGGAATATTATCTACCATCCGTATCCAGGTCCAGCCGAACGGCGATAACAAAGCGATCGGCCCTTTTTCTATATCGTTTGCGAGTTTCCAAATTCTTGGGTATGCTCCTGAGAAGAGAAGAGTTACACACCGAATGAACGTATTAAAATGATTTTTAAAGTGACAGCGCAGTTGCGCGACATAGATGGCATCTGAGGTGATTTTATAAACAATTCTTTGCTCGGCATTGATGAACCCCGCCGATTCCATTCAATGTTAAAAAAACCGGGCGGAACAGTTTGAAACCATTTCGGCCGGTTTTCTTTTGTCCGGTTTTTCGAAGCGAGTGCGAGGAGCTTTGTTGATGGAAAAGGCCGCACAGCGGGTTTTACAGGAGCAAATACACTGTAGTCCACAGGCGGAAACCACGCAGAGACTGCCGTTTAATGCTAAAATAACCGCCTAATAAGGAGCCCTTTTACCAGCCGAAGGTCAGATACTTGTGCATCGAATCCGCCGCCATGCGCCCAGCGCCCATGGCCAGGATGACGGTTGCCGCACCGGTGACGATGTCGCCGCCGGCCCAGACCCCTTTTTTGGTGGTCTTGCCGGTTTCGAGATCGGTGATGATGTAACCCCATTTGTTGAGCTGCATATCGGGCGTCGAGCTGGTCAGAAGCGGATTGGCGCCGGAGCCGACCGCAACGATGCACAGATCGCATTCCAATTGAAACTCCGATCCTTCAATCGGCACAGGCCGGCGGCGTCCGGAGTCATCCGGCTCGCCGAGTTCCATCTTCAGGACCTCCATACCGGACAACCGTCCCTGATCGTTGCCGATATAGCGGGTCGGATTGGTCAAGAGCATGAACTCGATCCCCTCTTCCTCGGCATGGTGAATCTCGGCCACCCGGGCCGGCATTTCCTCGCGTGACCGGCGGTAGACAATCCGCACCTTATCCGCGCCGAGCCGCATCGCCGTCCGGGCGGAATCCATGGCGACATTGCCGGCGCCCAGGACAACCACGTTCTTTCCGCGGGGAACCGGCGTGTCGACCTTGGGAAAGAGATACGCCTTCATGAGGTTGGCCCGTGTCAGGTATTCGTTGGCCGACAGGATGCCGATCAGATTTTCACCCGGGATGTTCATAAAACGCGGCAAACCGGCGCCGACACCGATATAAACCACGTCGTAGCCCTCTTCCTCGAAAAGTTCGTCCAGCGAAACCGTCCGTCCCACCACCGCGTTGCACTCGACCTTGACCCCCAGCCGCTCTATGAAGTTGATCTCCTGGGCCACGATCGCCTTCGGCAGCCGGAATTCCGGAATGCCGTAGACCAGAACACCACCCGGTTTGTGAAAGGCCTCCAAAACGGTCACCTCGTGCCCCTTGGCGATCAGATCACCGGCCACCGTCAGACCCGAAGGTCCCGACCCAACAACGGCCACACGTTTGCCGGTCGGTTCGGCCTTGGGCGGCAGGGCACCGGTGCCGTGCTCCCTTTCGTAATCCGCGGCAAAACGCTCCAGGTTACCGATGGCGACCGGCTGGCCCTTTTTCCCGACGATGCACTTGCCTTCGCACTGGATTTCCTGGGGGCAAACGCGGCCGCAAACCGCCGGCAGGCTGTTTTTGCTCCACAGATTTCTGATGGCCTTGGTAAATTCCTCCTCCTGAATGAGTTTGATAAAGCCTGGAATATCGACGCCGACCGGGCAGCCCTCGACACAACTAGGTTTTTTGCACTGCAGACAGCGGACGGCCTCCTCCAGCGCCATTTCCGGTGTATACCCCAAGGGGACCTCTTTGAAATTCCTGGCCCGGACGTGAGGCTCCTGTTCGGGCATCAAGACCCGGGGTTTTTTTTCGGCTTTTACAGCTTTTTCCGCCATGTTTTCCTCCAAAGTAAGTCTATCTCGTTTCCGTCCATAAATGGCCCGTTTCTGGATCAGGATCGCAAAACAATCAGAGCTTCTAACCTAAACTTATCGGTTTCAGGTTCGGGGTTAAAAGTTCAAAGGTTATAAAATGCTGATTTCCGGAACTTTAGTACGAAAATAGAATCAGACCCGCAAATAGAAACTTGAAACTCGAAACTCAGTACCCGGAACCAGTGGTGGCTTAAGGGCCATGAGCGTTTGGTCGTTAAAATCGATGATATCCTTTAACTGACATAACTGACTTAACTGACTCAACTGACACAACCGGTCTAACACGAAAATGGAATTTTCATGCACCGTGGCGGCCCGAAGGGCCACGTGCGTTTAACTGGGAACCGTGAATCCCGCCTATATCATCGGGCATAGTCCGGTTTCAACATGCAATAGTCTTCGAAGCAGCGCTTCTCATCCTCGCAGTAGGCCTGCAATCGGAGCATCAACTCGTCGTAGTCGACCTCGTGCCCGTCGAACTCGGGGCCGTCCACGCAGGCGAACTTGGTTTTACCACCCACCGTGACACGGCACCCGCCGCACATGCCGGTGCCATCGACCATGATCGGGTTAAGGCTGACGATGGTCTTGACCCCGTACTGGGCGGTCAAATTGCAGACGAACTTCATCATCGGCACCGGTCCGATGGCCACCGCCAGCTGCGTGTCACCCTTATCCAATACATCCTTCAGCGCTTCGGTGACAAATCCCTTGCGGCCGTAGGAGCCGTCGTCGGTGCAGATGAGCAGTTCATGCGAGGCGCGCCGCATGTGATCCTCCATGATCAGCAGGTCCTTGCTGCGGGAGCCGATGATCGCCGTCACGTGATTGCCGACGTTCTTGAGCGCGCGGGTAATCGGATGCAAAACGGCGATGCCGGTCCCGCCGCCGACGCAAACGACGTTGCCTACCTTTTCAATTTCCGTCGCTTTGCCCAGCGGACCGATCACGTCCTGATAGGCATCGCCAACCTTCAGACTCTTGAAGAGGGCGGTCGATTTTCCGACGACCATATAGATAATGGTGAGCGTACCCTTTTCGGGATCGGTTTCCGCCATGGTCAGGGGAATGCGCTCCCCCTCCTCGTTGGCCTTTAGAATAACGAACTGGCCCGGTCGGGCCTTGCGGGCTATCCGCGGCGCCTCTATTTCATTCAACACAACGGTCCCTTCGGCCATTTCTTCTCGTCTTACGATTTTAAACATGGTGAGCCTCTCTCGCTTAATTGTTCTGCCCCTTAAACCGATATCGCAGGTATATCGATCTTTATCGAATTGTATTACAAGCACGTACTCTTAATAAGATCAAGCCCGAATGGCGCTCTTTTGACAAAGGTTTGCAATTATCAACCTGTCGTGCTAAACGCTTGCCCGGCAAACAATCGTGCGCCTCCGTGCCAAGCCGCTGATTTATTCGATCTTGCAGAAAACGGCTTATTTCCGGATCGGAAACTGATGCGTGTCTCTCGTTCAAGGTGGAGTGACACAAACGAAACAAAACAGGCTTTTGGGAGTCCGGCGGATGAGGATATTCGACAGCCATTGCCACCTCGACGACCCTTGCTATGACCATGACCGGCAGGAGGTCCTGCAGCGTGCGCGGGAAGCGGGGGTTGCCGCCATGATGATTGTCGGTACCGACCGGTCCAGCTCCGACAAAGCGGTTCGTTTGGCCGCTGAAGTTAAAGGTTGTTGTGCGTCGGTCGGGGTGCATCCTCATGATGCCCGGGATTGCACCGATTCGGTCATTGCCGGTTTGCGCAAACTGGCCCTAACCGACGAAGTACGGGCATGGGGTGAAATCGGCCTCGACTTCAACCGCATGTACTCGCCGCAAGCAGACCAGGAGCGTTGGTTTGTCCGCCAGCTCGAGGTGGCCCGCGAGATGAATTTGGCCCTGATATTTCATGAGAGGGACAGCAACGGCCGGTTTATCGAACTGCTGAGTGCCCACGCCGAGGCCGGACTAAGGGGCGTGATCCATTGCTTCAGCGGCAGCCATGAGGAGCTCGCCCGCTACCTGGATTTCGGACTGTACGTGGGCATCACCGGCATCTTGACCATGAAGCAGCGCGGGGCGGCCCTGCGCGACATGGTAACCATCATACCGGCCGAGCGGCTCCTGGTCGAAACCGACTCCCCTTATCTCACCCCGGCACCCGAAAAAAACCACACCCGCCGCAACGAGCCGGCTTTCGTCCGCACCGTACTGCTGAAATTGGCCGAGGTCCGCAAAGAAAATCCGGCCGTTCTGGCCGAAACCATCTGGAACAACACCTGCCGATTGTACGGCCTGAAAACGTGATGCAGGGTTAATCGGAAACCCTATAATTCCCGTGCTGATGTTAGAGTCTTAAATCGTAACTTCTCCGCAAGATGCGAAGATAGGTCGTTAAAGTGAAACCACTTGAATCATCGGGAATAGGGTTATAGGCTTCAGGTGTCAGGTGTCAGAAAACCCCAAATCCTGAAACCTGAAACCTGAACACTGATTTGGTTGCGGCCGAAGGCCTGCATTGGGATCTTGAACCTGTTTTTGTCTTCCTGACATCCGTGGACGGCCGATGACCGGAGGACGATTCGAATCCTGAATCCGGGCACTTAAGGGCCCCAGCAAGAAATAATTCCACATCTTGCTTGTCTTTTGGATCATCTACTGCGTTACATCCACCGACACGTATCCCGATATGCGCCGCTGGATGTGCCTTGTAGACGAACCCAAATCCGGCGCAATCTTGTGGAATTATTTCTTACCGTGGCCCTAACATCAGAACCGTCGGTCCATTGCCGCGCATTTATGGTTGAAGCCTTGGGCCTGACCCTTGTTCCAGGCATCCCTCATTTTGCCATCAGGAAGTGCACCGCTTTTTCCAGGCCGTCGATCGACAGTTCGAACATGGGAAATATTCTTCCGATCGTTTTAACCGTTTGAGTGTAATTCCACATATCTTCCGGCATGGGATTTAGCCAAACCGCGTGCGAAAAGGTATCGGCCAGAAATTTGAGGCATTCGATGCTGGGCGTTCCGCTTCTTTCCTCGATATGAATCGAACCATCGGCGACCATCAGTTCGTAGGGCGCCATGCTGGCGTCGCCGACGATGAACAATCGGGTTTGCGAATCGGCCGCAGCAAACTCAGCGATCGGTTTTGGTTTGCGAAAACGGGCCGAATCTCCCCAGAGGGTGCTGTAGATGGTGTTGTGGAAAAAATAGGTCTTGAGGTCTTTGAACTGAGACCGGGCGTAATCAAAAACCGTCTGTACCACGGAAATGTAAGGATCCATCGAATACCCACCGTTGTCGATCGCGAGAATCACCTTCAGGCGATCCTTCAGGCTGCGCTCGAAAACGATCTCGATTTCGCCCCCGTTTTTCATTGTTTGATAGAGCGTTTCATCGATATTGACCCGATCCTTGGGACCCACCGGTACCAGGTTGCGCAGCCGCTTCAACGCTTCTCCCACCATCGGCCGCGTCAATGGCCCGCTCAGGGAATAGTCGCGGTAGCGACGGTCCAAGGCGACTTTCACGGCCGACTTGTTGCGTGAAACGCCGCCCACGCGCATTCCGCCCGGATGGTAACCCGAATGGCCCACCGGTGAGGTCCCGCCGGTACCGATCCACCGGCTTCCGCCGTGATGTTCACCGGTCTGCTCCTTGAGGCGTTCTTTGAAGTATTCGATCAGCTCTTCCGGGGTCAAGCGGTTCAACTCGGATTCATCGATGCCGAGGGCCTCGGCCAGCGCACGGGGCTCTTTCAACCACTGGTCGAGCATGACCCGGGCGATATCGTCCAGTTCGACACCGCTGACATCCGGCAACTCGGTTCCCTCGAAGTGGTGTGCAAACGCCTGGTCATACAGATCAAAATAACGCTCGCTCTTGACCAGGATCGATCGTGACGCCGTATAAAAATCGTTGAGGGAATTCACCAGTCCGGTCCGAAGCGCTCGATGGAGCGTCAGAAACGAGGTCGGGCTAACTGGAATCCCGACGTTTTTGAGAGTGTAAAAAAAGTCGATGAACATTTCAGAACAGTCTTCTCCTGCGGAGCAGTTCGTTTGTTCGCTGCAGATCCTGACTTTTTTTGAAAAGCACCCCCAGATAAGGGATGTCACCGGTGGCCAGCTTCTTGGGTTTGAAATCGGGATCGGCAGTGAGCGCCCGCACCCAGTTGAGCAGCTCTCTGGTGGCCGGTTTCTTTTCGATTCCCTCCATTTCACGCAGTCGGTAAAATGCCGTCACCGAATTTTCCATCAGCTCTGCGTCCAGATTCGGAAAGTGGACGGCAATGATGTTGCGCATCATTTTGGGCTCCGGGAAGGCGATGTGATGAAAGTTGCAGCGGCCCAGGAAGGGATCCGACAGGTCTTTCTTGGCGTTCGAGGTAATGATGATAACCGGACGGGTGCGGGCCTTGATGGTTTTGTCGATTTCGATGATGTCGAACTCCATTTGATCGAGAACATCGAGCATGTCATCCTGGAAATCCGTATCGGCCTTGTCGATTTCGTCGATCAGCAAGACCGTACGCCTGTCGGCGGTGAACGCCTGCCCGATTTTCCCCATCCGGATGTAGTCCTCTATGTTGCTCACGTTCCGGCTGGAGTCGCCGAAGCGGCTGTCGTTGAGCCGCGTCAGCGTGTCGTACTGGTAGAGTGCGTCGACCAGTTTCATGCTGGATTTGACGTTCAGTACGACCAGGGGCATCTTCAGACTCTCGGCGATGGCATGGGCCAGCATCGTCTTGCCGGTGCCCGGTTCCCCTTTCAGCAGCAGCGGCATTTCAAGGGCCATGGAAATATTGATAATACTGGCCAGTTCATCATCGAGAACATAACGGGTGGCACCCGTAAAATGTGCCGATTCTCTTTTTCCAGACATGTGTAACCTCACGTATTAAGTTCAGATTGCCAAACTTTAACTGGGAACCGTTAATCCCGCCTGGCGGGAAACCGCTCAACCTATGTTTCAGTTAGCCCTAAAGTCGCCCGTACCCGGTCCGAAACCTCGCGCGTAAGCTGCAGCACCTTCTCCGCCAGTTCCAGCGGCAAGGTTCCTGTCCCGCAACTGGGCGTGATCAGGGATTGTGAAACAATCCGACGACGGTCGATCCCCAGCGCCTCGACACGCGCGATCTCTGCATACCATTTCTCCGCCAAGGAAGCGGCGGTTTCCCTGACGATATCGTCCCGGCTTCCGGTGGGAACGATCCCCCAGGCCAATATTTTTCCGGCCGAGATGAACCGGCGTATCAACTCGGGGTAGAGAACAAACCGGTCAAAGAACGCATAAGCATCGAAGTTGACGATATCGGCGGATGAATCCAGAACCAGGGACCAGTCAGTGTTTGCACAGATGTGCACCCCCGCGATGCCACCGGCACCATGGACGGCTTCGATGACTTCGGCCAGGCAGGCGGAAACGTCTTCCCTGGAAACGCTGATGAATTCGGATGTGCCGAAACCGGCCAGGGCCGGCTCATCGAAAAATATGATTACCGGCTGCCCGAAATGAGCCAGGCGACGGACCTGCCATACAGCCTTGAGGGCCAGGAGTTTTACGGCCGCATCCCGCAGCTGGGGGTTGTAGAATATGGCCTGCCGTGTTTCGTCGTGGACACCGGTACAGAATGTAAACGGGCCGGTCACCTGCCCCTTGACGGCGATCGGCGCCTGGGACCGGTCGGCCAGCTGCTCCATCAGGACCGCAAATCCGGGGGCGACATCCGCTCCAAGAGCAAAGCGGGTTCGGTCGATGTCCGCCCCTCCTTCGGTCACCGCCACGAATTCCTCGTAAAATGCCAGCACGTCATTGTCGAAATCCGGTGCCGATGTGTCGACATAGGTACGCGCGGCGGCAGAGCGAAGGCCCGGCAGACCCGGAAGAAACTGTTGCAGCATGCCTTCGTGGGCGTGAACCGGCAACTGCGCCCACAACGGTATTTCCGGCGTGTACCGGAATACGAGCTCACTGGCCGCGGCATGATCCTCTAACGGGAGGCTGCCGATCAGAAGCGATCGACAACTCGCTTCGAACTGATATGACATGTGTAACCCCTGAGCTTCCATGCTCAACCGAAGTTCGATTCTTGAAAATATTCAAAAAATAATAAAGTGTTTACACACATTTTAAGGCTGTCGTTGATTGGTTTCGGATCCGTAATTACGAGAAAAGACCATTTATAGACGAAATTTGGATGGTTAACATGAAAGGCCATGAATGACAAGCTGATTTCAAAGGACCTTCGGGAACCTGGAAAAAGCAATGGTAAACACGGTAAGGGCTCATGAAAAAAATGAATTGGCAATTTTGGGCGCTGACAGCATTTCGAAAGGTCGATGGACCGGATATTCGTTTGCCGACCTTCATTTGTAATGATTGACACGTTCACGCGCCGATGCTATACATGAAACAGTTGCAAATAGAGCGAGTATCCACAATAAATTTAACGATTGCAGGATCTTACTTCAGTATTTTTCCCGACTCCACCGTCGGACGACACTGCCGCTGCCACCGGAAGTACCGCCGGTTAATCCTTGACGGTATGTCACCCGCCAGGCACAGCGGTGCGCGTTTTTCGGATGATTGATACGACAAGGTGACACGTGGCCGACATCATTTCCATCGATAACAAACTGACTCAGTCAAGGGAAAAAAAGGACGCCATCGTCAGGAAGCAGAAAATCCAGGCCGTCCGGAAGGTTTTCCAGTGCACCCACTGTGCGTTTAAGTGCGAAAAATGCGGTACTCAGATTGGCCCCGCACATAGCCGTATGGAGACCGAAAGCCGCAAAACGAAGATACCGTATCGTCTGTGTGAGAGTTGTACGGAAGAGTACCACGAATACGTCGAGCGTCGCAAAGGCCGCGGCGATCCCGCCAGCTACTGGCACAATGACGCCTGGTTCGAATTATGGCGCAAATGGATCGCCTATCAGGAAGCCATCGATCATTACCTGAAATCCAAAGAATTTCTGCAACTCTTGCAGGAACTCAAGCAAAAAAGGCCCGACAAATAGCAGGAGGCATATATGTTTGGAATCGGAATGCCCGAGTTGATAATTATACTGGTGATCATCTTGATCATTTTCGGGGCCGGCAAACTGCCGGAAATCGGTTCCGGAGTGGGCAAAGCCATCCGGAACTTCAAAGGCGCCACAAAAGAGGATGAAACGCCGAAGGAACCCGAAAAAATCGAAGAAAAAAAAGACGCGTAAAAATTGTATAACGGAGCAGCGCCGCCTGCTTCAGTCACATTCAACCGCCGAGGGCAGTTTTTTCGATACTGCCCTTCGTCCCAGCCTGACGCCTACCTCTGTCACATCCGTCAACCAATAGCTGTTCCCGCGCACAGCGATGGGATACCGGTCAACTGCTGCATCACAATCCGGACTCTCAGAAGGGGATGTCGTCATCCTTCGAATCCATATAAGGGGGTTCAGAATCGGGAAGCGGCGGGCCGCCGTAGGCATCACGCGGCCCGGAAGACTCTTTGGGGCCCAGGAACTGCACCTCGGTGGCGATGACTTCGGTCGTGTAACGCTTGTTGCCGTCCTTGTCCTGCCAATCCCGGGTTTGCAGGCGTCCTTCGATATACACCTGCCGGCCCTTCGACAGATACTGGCCGCACAATTCGCCTAGCTTTCGCCAAGCAACGATGCGGTGCCATTCCGTGCGTTCTTTTTTCTCGCCGCTGCCCTTGTCGGTCCATTCCATGGATGTTGCAATCGAAAAGTTTGCAACGGCAGTGCCGTCCGGTGTGTAGCGGACTTCCGGATCGCGTCCCAGGTTGCCGATCAGAATAACTTTGTTGATTCCGGCCATGGTGTCGGTACCTCCCTCCTGTCGTGCCGTTTACTGCATTTGGGGAGTGATACAGAATCCCGTCCCTAAAGTCAATGTCCGAAACATCTTTATGCCCTGCGGGATTAGTGGAGGGACATGTGTTAACAGATTTACAAAAACGCCTTTTATTGATACCTAAATTGAGCGATGTCGAGGTTATATCCACCTCAGGCGATGGGAGCAGGAACGAGAAGGCGCCAACCTTGATGCGGGATCGCAGGGAGGGATAGAAGAATCCAGACTGACTTCAATTATCCGATGACGGCTTTTGAAAAACGCATTAAACGTCAGGTCGTCGCTCGTTCAATGGAATTCTTCGCCGCGGCGAGTCCCGGCCTCGAACCCTTGTGCCTGCGCGAGCTTCAGGCATTGTCACTGGTCGCCCCTGAGGGCCGCGCGGCCGAAGGCGGCGTTTCCTTCAATGGCCGCCTGCACGACGGCTACCTGGCCAACCTCTGCCTTCGCACGGCCAACCGGGTTCTCATGCGGATCGGTGCCTTCACGGCTTCCAATTTTTTCACGCTCGAAAAAAAACTGGCCGCGACACCCTGGGAACTCTATCTGCAACCAGGCCAACCGCTCCGTTTTAACGTGACGGCCCGCCACTCCCGCCTCTATCATAGCGTCGCCATCGCCGAACGATTTCAAAAAGCCATCGATGCACGTTGGGCTGAGGCGGGAGTAGACCCGAAGCCGAATGAAAGCGCGGCTCTCGGCCAGCAAATCTTTATCCGGGTGGTCGATGACCATTTTGCGGTTTCGCTGGACAGCAGCGGAGAAAGCCTCTACCGGCGCGGGCTGAAAAAACAGGTGACGGCCGCCCCTCTCAGGGAAACGATTGCGGCGGCCATGCTCATACTGGCGGGATACTCACCGCCCGAACCGTTGGTCGACCCGATGTGCGGGGCGGGTTCTTTTTCGCTCGAGGCCGCGATGCGGTCGCACAATATTCCGGCGGGCTGGTTCAGAGATTTCGCCTTCAGCGGCTGGCCGGCCTTCGCGCTCACCCGCAAACGCTGGCAGCACATCAAAGACCAGTGCGCCCAACGAATCGTCGACACCAGCAATGCCGCTATCTTCGCAGCGGACGTCGACCCGTCCGCGTGCAAGGCCCTCGAAGAGAACGCCGCGGATTCCGGACTGTCAGCGTCCATTGCCGTGTCCAACCGCGATTTTTTCGACCTGACGCCCGGTGAACTCGGCGTCGCTCCGGGCCTGCTCACCATCAACCCGCCATTCGGCCGACGCATGGGGTCTCCGAAACAGAGTGACGCACTGTTTAAAGATCTATGCAATCGGTTGAAAGCCGTATGGCGCGGGTGGCGGGTGGCGCTGGTCGTGCCGCGCAAAGGCCTTTTGAAGCGAATCCCATTTCCGTTCTCCGTCCAAGAAGTCCGTCACGGCGGCCTCAGGCTCTACCTCATAACAGGTGTTTTGAGGTCATAGGGAACCATCAGATGCAGAACCATAAAAAGAAGGTCCGATTTTCCTGCCCTCTGGACTGTTTTGACGCATGCGGTCTGGTGGCGACAGTGGTCGACAACCATGTCAGCAGGATCCGCGGCGACCGGGATCATCCCCTCACCCGCGGGGTTTGCTGTATCAAGGGCATTAAACTTCTCGAAAGGCTCAACCACCCGCAGAGACTGACCTCACCGCTTCGGAGATCCGGCCGCAAATGGGTCCCGCTGACCTGGCCGGAAGCCCTTGACGACATCGCAGACAGGCTGACCCGGACCATCGGGCAATTCGGCTCCGCAGCGATCCTGAATTACGCCGGCAGCGGCCATGGCGGTCTGACCAAAAAGGTCGATGATATTTTTTTCAATTATCTTGGAGGGGTCACTGTGCCACGCGGCAGTCTGTGCTGGGGGGCGGGGATGGCAGCCCAACGATATGATTTCGGCGAGGCCCGCGGTCACCATCCGGCAGACATTTCCCGGTCCAAAATGATCATCCTGTGGGGTCGCAACCCGGCCGACACCAACAGGCACCTGGTACCTTATATCCGACGGGCTCGACAATCAGGTGCCACGATCGTCCTTATCGACCCCCGCCGATCGGCCTCTGCCAAACTTGCCGATCACCACCTGGCGGTCCGACCTGCCACAGACGGCGCCCTTGCATTGGGCGTGGCGAATTCGATCATCGCAAAAGGCCGACACGATGATGAGTTCATAAAAAAACGGGTGCACGGCTTTGAGCGCTTTCGGCAGGCGATCCAACACTTCACACCCGAATGGGCGGCCGGGGTGACCGGAATCTCCCGTGATGCGATTAGGTGGCTGGCTCAAGCCTATACCGAGCAAAAGCCCGCCGGCATCATTATCGGCTACGGTCTTCAGCGTTACGGCAATGGCGGAAACGCCGTGCGCAGCATCGACGCCCTCGGAGCCATTACAGGCAATATCGGTATCAGTGGGGGCGGCGTGAATTATGCCAACTGGTTTTTCCCCGACTTCATCGGCGGAGATTTTAAAAAAAGCCAAGCGCGAGCCCGCAACCGGCGGACGTTCTCCATTGCCCGACTGGCCGAGTATCTGGAAACCGAAGACAAGCCCCCAATCCGGAGCATCTTCGTTTCAAAAGCCAACCCTCTGGTCCAGGGTCCGGACATCAATCGAACGGCAGCGGCGTTTGCGGCAATAGACTTCAAGGTAGTGATCGATTTATTCATGACCGACACGGCCCGCCACGCCGACCTCGTCCTGCCGTGCACCAGCGTGCTCGAAGAGGAGGATATCATTCACTCCAGCATGTTCTCACCCTATGTCAATTACTCCGGGCGGGCGGTTTTAGCGCCGGAGGGCGTCATGGGTGAGTACGAGATTTTCAGAGCGCTGGCCGACCGCATGAGGCTTCCGGATTATCCCCGGAACGCCCGCACGAAGTTTTTGGAGCAAGCCATCGGTCCGCTGACCGAGGCTTACGGCGTGAATGTCGAAGACCTCAAGCAGGCTCCCTTTACACTCCCGGAGCATGCCGTGCCTTGGCAGGACGGCTTATTTGCAACGCCCAGCGGCAAAATCGAACTCTATTCTGAAGATGCGCGGGCCGACGGCTGCAGCCCGGTCGCGACCTATATCGAGGCCGCCACCGGAAACCCGGAGTATCCCCTTCGGCTTATCACGCCACACCGGCGAGAGTCGATGCACTCCCAACACTTTGCTTTCATCGATGACATACCGGAAGCGGTGGTCAGCCCTGAAACACTCCAGGCCTTTCGTCTTACGGACGGCCGTCGCGCCAGGGTATCGTCCGACCGAGGCACCCTGCTGGTCAGAATCCGCTGTGACAGCGGTGCGGCGGCGGATGCGGTGACAATCGAGCAGGGGTGGTGGCACAAGAGCGGTTCGGTCAACGTATTGACATCGGACCGGATTTCTGAAATGGGCGAACAGGCGGCTTACTACGATTGTTTCGTACACGTGGTGCCGGCGGCTGAAAACCTGAAATAATCATCAATATGAACATCCGTTTTCCGGCGCCTCGCACCATCGAGATCACCACAGAGGCACGCGTGATTAATACCGGGCGAAGCCCGTGCCCGGTGTCCGTCGATCTGTACGATGCGAACCACACCCGCATCGCCGCGGCCCAGGTAACCGAATCCTTCTCGGAGTCGTAAAAACCGACAGCGAAGCAGAATGAAGACCATTATTTACCGTACGACCCGAATGGCATGTTTCAGTTGTGCGCTCCTGATAATCGCCAGCTTCACCGGTTCCCCGACAGTCGCATCCGACAAGGATCCACTAATAGTAGCCGCACACGGTTCGGGGATATCCTTTCTCGGCAACCTGTCCGACGGCAGCATCAGTGAAGCCAGCGGTATCGCCGCGTCTCGACGCCGCGCGGATGTTCTCTGGGTGATCAACGACGGCGGCAACGGACCTCTGATCTATGCCGTCGGCCTCGATGGTTCCGATTGCGGTCACGTGTCCATTCGCAACGCCCGCAATCAGGACTGGGAAGACCTCGCCGCCTTTGTCGTCAACCGAACTGCTTTTCTACTGATCGCCGACTGCGGCGATAACGAAAACCGCCGGAAATCCTGTGTCCTTTATATAGTGGAGGAACCGCGTGTCGGCCCGGCGGGAATCGTCGAAAAGGCGTCGCTGGAATGGTCGTGGCGGATCGAGTATGTCTACGCCGACGGTCCGCGGGATTGCGAGGGTGTCGCGGTCGATGTGCAACACCGGGAAATCCTGTTGTTGACCAAGCGCACCGAGCCACCCGTTCTCTACTCCTTGCCTCTTACCCTCACTCAAAGTGATAAAGTTCAGACGGCCCGGACGGTGACGAGGGTCAGTGGAATTCCGAAACCCACAGCCGAAGAATTACGCGAAGATCCCCTGTTGGGCCGTTTTCGCTCGCAACCGACGGCGCTGGACCTTTCTCAGGATGGCACACTCATCGCCATCCTGACCTACAAACAGGCTTTTCTGTTCGATAGGCGATCAAATGAAAGCTGGCCGCAGGTATTTGGTCGAGCGCCTGTGCCGCTGGTCATTCCCAGGATACGGCAGGCCGAAGCGCTTTGCTTCAGTACCGATGGCGGGAGTCTCCTGATGACCTCTGAAAAGCTTCCGGCCCCTCTGTACCGACTGGACATCAAGCCGTAACTTCTTATTATCTCGTTTGGCAACGCCCGATAAACCATCGCACAGGAAAGCTTTCGTAAATGACGCCCGATATTGCCTTGACGCTCTTTATATTGGCTACTGCCGTCATCCTGCTCATCACTGAATGGATTCCCATGGAAGTGACCGCTCTTCTCGCCCTCGGGGCTGTGGCCCTGACAGGGTTGGTCAGCCCGGTCGAGGCGCTGGCCGGCTTCAGCAATCCAGCCGTTGTCACGGTTTGGGCGGTGTTCATTTTAAGCGGCGGCCTCACGCTCACCGGCGTGGCCAACATCATCGGTAGCTTCGTGCGCCGGATAGCCGGGCGGAGTGAAATCTCTATGATCGTCGTCATCATGCTGAGCGCCGGCGTCATGTCGGCGGTAATGAACAACGTGGCGGTGGCTGCCCTCATGCTGCCGGTGGTCATGGGCCTTGCCCACCACACGGAAACACCTCCTTCACGCTTGCTGATGCCGCTGGCATACGGGTGTCTTCTCGGCGGTTTGACCACCCAGATCGGTACCCCTCCCAACATCCTGGTGACCGATGCCCTTCAGGACAATGGATTCAAACCGTTCACCTTTTTCGACTTCACACCGGTCGGCCTGATCGTCATGTTCAGCGGCATCGCTTTCATGGCCCTTGTCGGCCGGCACATGCTGCCCCGACGCGATGTTGTCAAAGAATCGTCCAGTCGTCGTGAGGATCTGAGCGATCAGTATGGTATCCAGCAACACCTCTTCTCTGTCAGGATTCCGCCGCAATCTCCCCTGGTCAACAAAACCCTTGCCGCCAGCCGCATGCATTCCGCGGTCGGATTGAACGTCATCGGTATCACTCGGGCCGATCGCACTCTAATGGCGCCCGGACCATCGGAACTCCTGCATGCCGGAGATCTGTTGATTGTTGAGGGTCGCATTGAAAATTTTATGGAGATCAGCAACTGGAATCACCTGGTCATTGAGGATGAACCCATCAATTTTCACACCCTGGTGGCGGGAGACCTGGACATCGTAGAGTGCCGCCTGGCGTCCGCTTCCAAGTTTTGCGGTCAAACGCTGTTAACGCTTGATTTCCGAAATCATTTCGGCGCTATCGTTCTGGCTCTCCGGCGTGATGACAGCGTCAAGCGCGTTGACCTTCAGCATATCCCCCTGCAGGCGGATGATGTGCTCCTGATTATGGGGCGCAAGGAAAACCTGCAAAACCTGAAGGACCGGAATGAGACGGATCATTTTCAGACGGTGACCCCGGAAGATATTGGTGAGGTGTACAGTCTTCAAACGCGCCTGCTGGCCATGCGGGTCCCCAAAGATTCAGTGCTGACCGGAAAAACCCTTAGGGAGAGCCGGCTGGGTGCGGCAATGGGAATCAGAATCCTGAGCATCAAGAGGAAAAGCGGCCGGTCGGTCATCCCCGAACCCGGTGAAGTTCTGCAATCCGAAGACCATCTCATCGTCGAGGCCCGCAGGGAAGACATCATGATTCTGGAGGGGCTCAGGGGGCTTCAGGTCGACCGCAGGATTGAACCCAGAATAGAAGAGCTGACAGCCGGCGACACCGGTCTGGTGGAAGCCATTCTTTCTCCCCAAACAGCTCTGGTTGGAAAAACCCTTCGTCAACTGGCCTTTCGGGAAAAGTACGGACTGAACGTGCTGTCCGTCTGGCGTCAGGGAGAGGCCCTCTTCAGCGACCTGCCTGATCTTCCCCTCCGTTTTGGGGATGCCCTGCTGCTGTTCGGCCCCCGCCAAAAACTACAGCTACTGGGACGCGAACCCGATTTTATTGTCTTAAGGGAAATCATCCAGGAAATTACCCATCCCGGAAAGGCCAAAACCTCGACTCTGGTCATGGTTGCCGTGCTGCTGCCGGTCATCATGGGCTGGGTCCCGATTTATATTGCGGCTGTTATCGGTGCGGCGCTCATGGTTCTGATGCGTTGTCTGACCATGGAAGAAGCCTACCGACAGATCGAATGGAAAGCGGTTTTTCTCATCGCCGGAATGCTACCGCTCGGAACCGCCCTCGATCAAACCGGAGCTGCAAAGCTCATTGCTGAAGGAGTGGTGGCCCTTGTGGGCCCTTACGGCCCCAAAGCCGTGATGTTCGGCCTGGTTGCCTTAACTTTCCTGGCAACCTGCTTCATACCGACCGCGGCGCTTATCGTCCTCATGGCGCCGATTGTGTTCAGCACGTCCGCCAGCATGGGGCTGTCACCCTACGGGCTCCTGATGGCGGTCGCCATGGCGGCTTCTGCCAGTTTCACAACACCGATCGCCCATCCGGCCAACATCCTGGTCATGGGCCCGGGTGGGTACCGCTTTATCGACTACCTCAAAATCGGCGGTCTGTTGACCCTCGTCATCCTGGTCGTCATTCTTATTGCCGTGCCCATCTTTTGGCCGCTGCAGCCCTGATCCTTGCTTGACAACGTCGGTTCAATTGATAAATTGTGGGCAAAAATCGAGGTGCCAGATGAAGATTCTTATCACCGGCGGAACTGGTTTCATCGGAACAGCCATTGCCAGTGTTCTCCTGGAAAAGGGTCATTACATTGTGGCGACCGGCACATCACCCCGACCCGATAGCGTAAGTCACGACAGATTTCGCTTCATCCAGGCGGATACGGCGCGGGAAGGCCCCTGGCAAGCGGAACTGGAAGATGTCGATGGCGTCATCAACTTAGCTGGCCGCAGCATCATGGGCCGCTGGACGAAACGTTACAAGAAAGAGATCTACGACAGCCGAGTCCTGACCACCAGCAACGTGGTGGACGCCCTGGCGGTTCATCGGGGTACCTTTCTGTGCAGCGCCTCGGCGGTCGGCTATTACGGCGACCGGGGCGATGATATCCTGACCGAGTCCGAGCCACCCGGAAAAAACTATTTGGCGCAGGTCGGCCAGGATTGGGAAGAAGAAGCCTTGAGGGCCGAAGAACACGGTATCCGGACAGTGGTGATGCGATTCGGAATCGTGTTGGGCAAAGGCGGCGGGGCTCTTGAAAAAATGATACCGGCTTTCCGGATGTTCGTCGGTGGCCCACTGGGTGACGGCAGTCAATGGTTTCCATGGATCCATTTGCAAGACGTTGTGTCGGCCTGCCTTTATGTGATCGGAAATCAGCACCTTAAAGGAACGTTTAATTTCTGCTCCCCCAATCCGGTCCGCAACCGTAAACTGGCCAAAACTCTGGGGCGGGTGCTGGGCGTGCCGGCAGTGATGCCGTCACCCAAACTCATGCTTCGCTTGGCCCTTGGAGAGGCCGCATCGACTCTGTTCGACAGCCTGCGTGTTGTTCCCGAAAAGCTTCTGAACAGCGGGTTCAGCTTCAAATACCCCGAGCTGGAAGATGCCATCCGCCAGATCGCCCAATAACATAAACCGGCAATAGCCATTTTTTTTGACATGTAACGTCATCTTTGAGTAAGCCCATAGGCCGCGCGACGAATGTTCACGGCAAGTGGGGTTTTATTGGAGAAAGGAAGTGATACGGTATGCAGTTTGGAGAACTCGATGAAAACGGGCGCACTTTTCTACTCAGCGTTTACAACCAGACCAAAGGTGATCCAGCCGCAATGGTATCGATGTACGATGTCGGTTCCGAGCTGGGAATAGACCGAACCGCCGCATCCCGTCTGGCGGAAGACCTCATGGGCTGGATGATGCTGGAAATCCGCACCCTGTCGGGCGGCATCGGCATCACCCCCTCCGCCGTCGAGGAAATCGAAGCGTCGGGATTCGGTGGATCCAAGCCACAGGTACAGACCCGTTGCCTCGGTACCGATCCGGTGATTTCAACTGACGTCCGGCAGGCTGTCGAACGGGTTACGGATGCTCTCAAACAGCAAGTCGGCAGCATCGGATTGCCTTTCGACGCACTGGCAGAGGTGATGGCCGATTTGAAAACCGTCGACGCCCAGTTTGACTCATCACACCCGAAAACAGCCATTGTCCGCGCCTGTTTCCAGTCACTTAAAAACACACTCGACCACGCCGGCGCCCAAGTCTGTGCCGGTTTGGTAGCCGGTTTGCTGGGAGAGTAACCGATGGCCGGAAAAAAAATGACCCTGATTTCCTGGAATGTAAACGGCCTGCGGGCCGCAATGAAAAAAAATTTTCTGGATTCTTTAAAGGGTCTTGACGCCGATGTCGTCGCCCTCCAGGAAACCAAACTGCAGGAGCCGCAGCTCACCGAGGAGATGCGCTCCATCGCCGGCTATGAAAGCTTCTGGTCCTGCGCCACGAGCAAAAAGGGCTACAGCGGTGTTGGGGCCTACACGCGAATTTCACCGCAGAAAGTGAACGTCCGACTGGACAGGCCGGAGTTCGATGCCGAAGGTCGAATGATCGAGATGGACTTCGGGGACTTTGTCTTCTTCAACGTCTATTTTCCCAATGGACAAATGAGTGCGGAGCGGCTGCAGTTCAAACTCGATTTTTATGACGCCTTTTTCGAATATACCGATCAGCTCAAACAAGCGGGCCGCAGCCTGGTCATTACCGGCGACTACAACACGGCCCACAACGAGATCGATTTGAAAAACCCGAAGGCCAATGAGAAGACCTCTGGCTTTTTACGCATCGAGCGGGACTGGCTGGACCGCATCGTCGACCGCGGTTATGTGGACACTTTTCGGCACCTTTATCCGGATACCGTGAAGTACTCCTGGTGGACCTATCGCTTCAAGGCCCGCGAGCGGGACATCGGCTGGCGGATCGATTATTTTTTCGTCACGCGCGATCTGGTCGAAAGCGGCCGGGTGAAAGGGGCCTTTATCGACAACGACATCTACGGCTCTGATCACTGCCCGATCGGCTTGGTGCTCGAAATCTGAACAATGACCAGTGAACGGGAAAATATGCCCAGAATTGTTGCAATTTACGGCAGTCCGCGACGGAACGGCAATACGTCCGCCTTGCTGAGGCAATCAGTGCGCGGCGCGGTCGAAGCGGGCGCAACAGTGACCGAGTTCGTTTTGAGAGACTTAAAGATGTCTCCGTGCCTGGAAATTTATGCCTGCAAGGAATCCGGCCTCTGTGCGATCAAGGACGATTTTGAAACGGTTCGCGATCACCTTAAGGCAGCTAAGGGAGTAATGATCGCTTCACCAATTTTCTTTTATACTGTCAGTGCTCAAATCAAAATACTCATGGACCGCTGTCAGTCGCTCTGGGTGAAGAAGTACTGGATCGATAAAATTCCCTTCCGGCAATGGACCGCCACCCGCAAGGGGCTCTTCATATCGGCCGGAGCCACCGGTGGCAAAAAACTTTTCGACGGGGCTCTGATGAGCATGAAGTATTTTTTCGATGTACTCGATACGGAACTATGGCGATCACTTCTCTACCGAGGGCTTGATTTCGAAGGTGACGTAGACAGCTTCCCGGCCTATCTGGATGAAACCTACCAGGCCGGCCGTCAACTGGTCGAAGCCTTGCAGGAAAGGTGACAAAAGTAACGACGCAACCGGGGTCGCGGGATTCAGTTGAAACCGCGCACCTTATTAATCAACCGGAGACAATCGACATGCAGATGGACTTCGAACCGATCCACCTGGAACAGCAAGCGAACTACCTGAAAGCATTGGAGCAGTGTACTCAGAAATCAAGTGATTACAGTTTTTCGAACCTCTTCGGGTGGGCGGACGAATATGGTCTGTCATGGGCCTGGAACGAAAATCTCGTATGGATCCGGCAATCCAAACCGCAAACACGCCTCTGGGCGCCGATCGGCCCGTGGGAAACAATCGATTGGGGCGACGTCTTCAACCGCCTATTCAAATCCGGTACCCGATTCATACGCATACCCGAGACGCTCAGCCGGCTGTGGCAGAAGAACCTCCAAGACCGGCTCGTTATTGAGGAGGATCGCGATCACTGGGACTACCTCTACGATATAAACGAAATGGTGGAGTTAAGAGGCAACCGATTTCACAAAAAGAAAAATTTGCTCAATCAATTCATCAAAAAATACGATTACCGGTTTAAGACATTCAGCCCGTCCATGATAGAACCGGCCATGGCCATGCAGGCGGATTGGTGCAACTGGCGGGACTGCGAGTCTTCCGAAGTTCTTTCGGCCGAAAACCGCTCGGTCTTCAAAGTTCTCATGCACTGGAATGATTTGGTCGGTCTGACCGGCGGGGTGATCCTTGTTGAAGACATCATTGTCGCCTACACTCTCGCCGAAAAAATGAGTGATGAATCGATCGTGGTCCATTATGAGAAAGGCTGCCCCGATTACAAAGGGGTCTACCAGGCGATCAATCAGATGTTCCTGGAAAGCCTTCCGAACAACTTCAAAATCGTGAACCGCGAACAGGACCTCGGAGAAGAGGGCCTGCGGCAAGCCAAGATATCTTACAATCCCTCCGGGTTTTTGAAGAAGTACCGGGTCGAAATAAGGTAAAAAGCGCCTCTAGTCGCGTCCCTATTTAGTTTCCGTCCATAAATGGCCCTTTTCCGCAACTCCCCGCCTGCTTCGGGACAGGTCGGCGTCAATTGGCGGAATCGCTTGTGCGGCGTACACGAGTACGCCTCCGCGCAATGCCGCTGATTTCCTTGAACTTGCAGAAAATGGCGTTTTCTATATCGGAAACTAATCAGTGCCCTTAATGAAACCGTGGATGGGCACAAATTCAGAACGGTAGGGTCGAACGGAAAATGAAAACGGACAGTGAAAAATCAAAAGATGACCTCATTCAAGAGCTACAGGAGTTGCGCCGCCAGGCAGCTGCTGCCAGCACGCTGCGGCGGCGACTTGAAACGTTAGAGAAGCAGTGCAATGATTTAATAATTAAATGCCCTGACCAAAGCCTTTCAGCGTTCAGAGAGTTCTCGCAGCAGGATCAAACAACTGAAGCCCTGCACATGGCCCAGGTGATTATCGACAAAAGCCCCGTCATCCTGTTCAGACGCCTCGCGGGCGATGATCCCCGCCTGATATATGTTTCTGAAAACATTGCCCGCTTCGGGTACACGGCCGATCGTTTTCTGAGCGGACAGACTGTCTTCAGAGATATCGTGCATCCGGATGACCATGAACGGATGACTGAAGAAATCAAAGAATATACCCGAAAAAACGTCGAGGAATACACCCAGTTTTACAGAATCGTCACCAGTAAAGGCGCTATCCGCTGGGTTGAAGATCAGACCACCGTCGTCAGGGACGCCGCCGGCAATAAACGCTACAATCAGGGTATTGTTATCGACATTACCGAACGCCGACTCGCAGAGGAAGAACTCCGAAAAAGTGAGGAAAAGTTTCGGCGAATTGTTGAAACCACCGGCGAAGGGTTTCTGATGATGGATGATGATCTGAAGATCCAATATGCGAACGACGCCTACTGCCGGATGCTCGGATACCAGCCGAAAGATATTCTGGGAAAGACGCCGTTTGATTTGGCGACAAAGCAGTTTAGCGAATTCATGTCCCTCAACAGAGAAAGAATTCTGGCCAGAGACTACCGCAAATTCGAGGGATCGCTTGTGGCCAGGAACGGGCGGGTTGTTCCCGTATTGATCCATGGGAATACACTGCGGGATTACCAGGGAATCAAAATGGGCAATGTGGCGTTTGTCGCCGATCTGACCGAACAGAAAAAAGCCCTGGCCCTCGCTGGGAATGTTCAAAGGAGCCTCATTCCGCAGGCTGCACCGAAGATCGAGGGTCTCGATGTCGCCGGTCGCAGTGTTTCCTGTGAAGAAGTCGGCGGTGATTACTTCGATTTTCTGTCCGGCCCCGAGTATTCAACTGAAAAGCTGCAGGTGGTTATCGGCGATGTCTCCGGACATGGCGTCGATGCGGCGCTGCTCATGACCTCGGCCAGGGCCTTTATAAGGACACGGGCCGCCCAACCCGGTCGAATCTCGCAGGTCGTATCGCAGATGAACCGGGACCTTGCTTTGGATATGGGGGATTCCGGTCATTTCATGACCTTGTTTTTCATAGAAATTGACCCCCGTCACGGGACTGCGCACTGGGTCCGCGCGGGTCACGAACCGGCCTTGATGTATAAGCCGGAAGAAGACCGTTTTGAAGATCTCGTCGGCTTGGGACTGCCATTGGGAGTCGACAAGAGCTTCGGATACACTGACTATGAAATCGAGGACCTTTCCGCCGGCACAATCATCGCGTTGGGAACCGACGGGATCTGGGAAGCCAGCGATGCCGGAGGCCATGCGTTTGGCAAGGAAAGATTCCGCCAAATTGTTCGGGCGTCTGCAAAGGAAAACTCTGCTGCTATCTTACAGAATGTCTTCGATGAGGTAAATCACTTCTCGAAAGGGCTGACCCCCCATGACGACATTACGCTCGTGGTCATTAAAAAGGTCTAATAATCGGCCGATCGGTTGGAAGGTTTGTAAGCGTTCACAGGGCACCGCATCTGCTTTGTTGTCGGGAACTTGAAGTACAAAAGTACGTCTGCGCGCCCGACGCCTTGCATCTACGGCACCCTATAAACGCTTACAATTAGGTGGTTTGAAGCGCATCGGACTTTGCAACCCTGTGAACGGTTACGAAGGTTTTAAAATGAAGTTATAATACCGTCGACGGCGTGTCATGAGTTCTGTTTACTGGTGAAAAAATCTTGAAATTCCGCAAGGGGGATATCTTGAACCACTGCCTCGCCAATGCCACGCAGCAGTATGAAATGAACGGCATCGCTTTCTCTTTTTTTGTCTTTGCGGATGGCATCGATCATACGGGCCGGATCGATGCCGCACCGAACCGGAAGGTTGAGGCGGCGCAAGAGCTGCTTGATTCTATCGGCATCGGAAATTGACAGCAGCCCTTTGCTCACAGAAATGTCCACGGCGATCATCATACCGATGCTGACGGCCTCGCCATGCGAAATGCGGTTGAGATGTTCGACCGCATGGCCGAAGGTGTGACCAAAATTCAGCAGGCGCCGCAGGCCGCCCTCCTTTTCATCCTGGTTGACGATCGCGGATTTGATCGCCACCGAATCGGATACCATTCGCTCCACTGCAGCGGCCTCTAGTTTCTGGATCTGCGAATCGTTTTTCTCCAGGTAGCCAAACAATTCGGCATCACGAATCAGGGCATGTTTGACGACTTCCGCCAGGCCGCAGAGGATTTCTTTCTCGGGCA
>Ga0316192_10000716_pt1 | contig 24230 bp, 20 predicted proteins | sample MerIslwburrow_MG_FD_204931 | JGI IMG/M metagenome (GOLD analysis project Ga0316192, IMG submission 204931) | Coastal sediment microbial communities from Maine, United States - Merrow Island worm burrow | ecosystem: Environmental > Aquatic > Marine > Coastal > Sediment | place: USA: Maine...
CTGTGTGTCTTGTACTCCAATAAGGCTGCCTAAATATAGTTTTTCTAAAATATAGGCGGCGGGAGACTCCGGATTTATCCAATATTGTTTTTTAGTGTGATCAAATAGCATATCAAGCTGGTGACGTTCAATTTTTGCAATCGCGTCCTCTAAATCGGTAACGGAGATAATCTTAACGTGCTTCATTTTGAAAAAATCACCGAACTGTTTGTCCGAGATTGCTGCAGAAGGGTAACTTCCAACTTTATACAGATCGATTGGGCCGCTGGAAAAGGCAAAATAAAAACCGAAGACTATAATAACGGGAAAAATGACATTCCAACCAAAGGCCGATTTATCCCGTATGAATTCTTGGTTTCTGGCGTGAAATAAGGCTAAAAAACGTTTTAGTTTCACGATCTGAGTTTATTGCCGGTGAGTTTTAGGAAGAGATCATCTAGTGTGCGTGGACGTATATTTAAACCGTTTAATGATATATTTGCATCCATTAATATTTTTACCGTACTAGTGACATCATCGGAGGCAATAAAAAGATATTCTTCTTTCTTTATGCAGTTGTCTAACATATTACAAATATTGCGCGTCTCCTGATTAAAGGGTAACTCTAATACAACATCATTATAATGCTGGTTTAGTAGATTACTGGGTGGACCAAAGGCTATGATTTTGCCTTGGTCCATTATAGCGATCTCGTCACACAACTCAAATGCTTCATCCATGTAATGAGTGGTTAATAAGATTGTTTTATCTTGCGCTTTAATATCCTTAATTAGTTTCCAAAAATTACGTCTTGACTGTGGGTCAAGGCCAGTGGTTGGCTCATCAAGAAAAATTATATCTGGATCATTGATGAGGGCGATAGCAAGGAGTACTCGTTGTCGTTGTCCACCAGATAAGAACCGGGTGTCTCTATTTAAAAAATCTTCCAAAGAGCAGCTTTCAACAAGATTTGTAATGGGAGTTGTTTTACTATAAAAACTCGCGAATAGTTCTAATGTTTCTCGAACTGTTATGAACTCTTGCAATGCAGTGTTTTGAAACATTATGCCAGCTTCGTCTCGAAACTGATCACCTAAGGCCTTTTCTTTGTAGTAGATGTTACCGCTGGTGGGCGTTTTAATACCCTCCATTATCTCAATTGTTGTGGTTTTACCCGCGCCATTGGGGCCTAATAGGCCGAAGCAACTTCCTTTTTTTATACTAAAACTAATTCCGTTAACAGCGTTAATGCTATTAAAGTGTTTGACAAGGTTTTTAACCTCAATCAAGTTGGACATAATCCATCACCTAAATCATATATAGTAATATCTGTATAAATCTAAACGCAGTCAATCTTAACCTGTTCTTGGTTTAATGCAAGACTCACTTTGCGATATTTGTTAGAAAATTTGGATGTCTGCTGTCGTTAACAATTTCTTTTAAGTCATGCTTGTGTAGAAAAATACTTGTGAAAGGTCACGTACGGTAACGGATTTATGCACCGAAGTGTTAAGTTGAAAGGTAGTACGAATGATTTAAGCGGTTTGGGTTATACGCGATGGACTCGTTGAGTAGTACGGTAAGTTTTAAGCGTTTGCCTGCAGTGAATTTGCAGACTGTACAGATTCCGGTAAAGTAAATATAAATTGCGAACCTTTATTTGGTTCGCTATAAACAGTAAATTGGCCGTCTAATATTTTACCCAGTCTATAACTTATAGCAAGCCCCAATCCTGTACCGCCATATTTTTTTGAAATTGAAGAATCGCCTTGGGTAAATGACATAAATAATTTGTCTTGTTGTGATTGTGTCATGCCAATTCCACTGTCTTCAATTGAAAAAATAATACAATTACCCGTGGATTTGGCGTCTCTACTAATTGTGAATATGATTTTGCCATCCTGGGTAAATTTACAGGCATTGCTCAACAAGTTGATTAATATTTGTTGCAGTTTGGTAATGTCGGAATACACTAAATCAATACTTTCATCAATATGTACGTCAAGTACATTATTGTTATGCTTTGCCATGGGGTATATTGTCACCATAACACTGTCAATAAATGATTTGAGTGAGAAGCTTTCGTTATAGGGGTGCAATTTTCCAGCTTCAATTTTTGTTAAATCAAGAATATTATTTATGAGATTCAACAATTGATGACTCGCTTTATGCACTTTTGTAATATCGTCTAAGTGTTTTTTATCACCTGAAGTAGTGAGGTCGTCCTTTATGAGTTCGTTGTAACCGATGATGGCATTAAGCGGAGTTCTCAATTCATGGCTCATGGTAGCCAAAAAAGCGCTTTTAGCACGATTTTCTGTTTCAGCGGCTTCTTTTTCCATAAGGAATTTATTGGATTCCTGTCTTTCAATGGCAACGCTAACCCAATTTCCAATTAGCTTAATGAGTTCTTTATCTGTTTCTGTAAAAGGCTTCGTTCGTGGTTTATAGCTACAAAAATTAATAGTACCAAATTTTTTGTTGTTTACCCAAATAGGTACGGCAATGTAGGCCTCTAAACGGGAGAACTCATAACACTTGTTGTTATTAAACCTTGATTGTTTTGCATGATTAAGTAAAAGGGGCAATTCTGTCTTGAATGGGATTTTACAAAATGTTTTTTCGAGAGGTAAAACCAAGCCAGGTTTAAGCTTGCTGTCTTTGGGTGCATGGGTAAACAATATGTGATTGGTTTGATGTGTTTCGTCTATTTGGCAAACTTTTCCGATTTCCAGATCTAACAAGCGGCTACCTAGTTTTAAGGTTTCTGAGATTTGTTCATCAATTGTTAATCCAGATATTGAGGAAACCTCATATAAGGCCCGAACCCGTTCGCCCTGACTAATCAGTTCTTGTTCGGCTTTTGATGTCTTACGTACGACGTAAATGGTAAATGCACCTAATATAAGCGAAACAATCGCCATTAAAAAGATGAGCTTGTAGGTTAATTTTGTCTCGTTAGTGGTTTCCAATAAAGCCTGTTGAACAAAATTGTTCTGTGAGTCTAATAATCTAGTCAGCGCTTTGCCTATTTTTTCCTGATTGGGTCGAATGATATAATTGAGTTCATATTGCGCTTTATCATTATCCCCATTGCGGATGTATTCTATGATTCTGTGCTGTTCTTCACCACTAAAGCGTACATGAATCGACGCCTGTTCCCAAGCGTGTTTATCTCTTGGGTTGATGTTAATGTTGGAACTAATAAGTTCTTGTCTAACTTTAATGAATTTTTCACCTAATTTTAAAAATTGCAAGTACAAGTCATCTTGCTCAAAAGGGTCGTCAATGGTGCTCATGTGGTAGAGCAGTTGGGCCCTAGCCTTGGTGATGGTGATCATGTTCGCAATGAGGCGGGTTTCGGCTTGTTTTGCGACGGTCTCGTGGAGGCGGGTATTGCTTTTAGAGGTGCTACTTACCCAGACAATTAATATTGAAATTAAAAAGCCTAATATCAATACAAAGCCAAGGGCTATTGTGGTTCTTGGGCGTAATTTGGACATATTATCTAATAACAAGCGCTTATTTGAGAAACTATGGTATATTTTTGTTTGTTCGCTTAATTGATCGGCAAAAATACGAAAAAATGAAGTGTTTTGAAGGTTTTCCAGTGGATTGTTTAGTGAGAGTTGAGCGTAACCGACAAACGTAGAGGATAAAAAGTGTACTTACCGAGACCCAAGTCCTTTTTAAAGCTCATATTGCTCGCTTTTGCTCTTGTGGCATTGCCATTACTAGTGGCACTTGCATTTGCTGCCGTGTACATGGATCGTATGGCAGATCAAAGTCAACTGGCGGTTTATCAGGCTGCCCGTGCAACAAAAAGCAGCCGTATTTTAGTTGAACAAGTGACGGTTATGGAACGTGCCGCGCGGCAGTATCTGGTTTTAGGCGATAAAGCCCTATTAAAGGCTTATCAAGAGTCCCATGATAAACTTCAGTTAACCATCGGGGCACTTCTTAAACTTTCTTTAGATCAATCGCTTAGGGAAAAGCTTATTGTTTTATCCGAAAGTGAGCACCGATTATTAGAAATCCTAAGTAAAAATCCTTTTAATAGCGGTAAAAGTAAAAATGCGGTTGTGGAGTTTGAATCTATTGCCAAAACTTCTCGTGAAGTCCTATCTGGCAGCCAGAGTATTATCGACCGCGAAGTACAAGTCATGTATGATATCGCTTCCAATGCGCAGACTTTGTTTTTTTGGTTTGGTCTAACACTAATTCCAGCAGTTATTGTAGTAGTGGTTGGTTTTACTATAATGATTGCGCGTCCAATACGTCAAATTGATCAAGCAATTCGCAAGTTAGGTGACGGTAAATTTAACGCTCCCATCGAAGTAGCAGGCACTCAAGATCTTGAACAATTGGGGCAACGGCTTAACTGGTTGCGGCAACGACTCGCAGAAGTAGAGCAAGAAAAGGTTAAGTTTTTGCGCCATGTATCTCATGAACTTAAAACTCCACTTACCGCTTTACGAGAAGGTACTGACCTTTTGGCTGATGGAGTAGTCGGTGAACTAAATACTGAACAACAGGAAGTTGTCAGCATATTAGGTTCTAATACAGCGCAATTACAGAGTTTAATTGAAGATTTGCTGAATTTTAGTGTGATGCACCTTAAGCATCCCCAATTGCTGCAGGAAATTGTGGATCTGGATATTCTGCTAGAAAGAGTTATAGCCCATCAAAAATTGGCAATTATGGCAAAGCAGCTGGAACTAAGAACCGATATAGAGCCTGTAAGCGTGCGCGGTGACAAAGAAAAACTACGTGTGGTTTTAGATAATTTATTGTCAAATGCGGTAAAATACTCTCCTCGCAAAGGAGTGATTGATATTACAATTAAAAAATCCGCCGAAGAAGCCAGAATTGACGTACAAGACGCTGGTCCAGGGATACAGGCCTGGGAAAAGGAGCGGGTATTTGAAGCCTTTTACCAGGGAGAGGCTGTTGCAGATGGTCATATTAAAGGAACCGGTTTGGGTCTATCAATAACACGTGATTATGTGCAGGCACATGGCGGTTATATTTCTGTAGACGACAAGCAGACGAAAGGTGCTCATTTATCGTTACGTTTGCCACTTATTGTAGAAGAAGGGGTTGGGAGGTTGCATGAAGAAGTGGTCGATTAATCATTTAATTGCCATTAATGTATTGATTGTATCGGTTGTTTTTAGTGGTGGCTGTGAGTATTTGCGAATCCCTTCTGATGGAACACCGGCACCAGTTGTAGAACCTGTTAGCGAACAAAAAGCAGAAAGAGACAGTGCCATGCCACCTGTCGCAGTTTCTTACACTTCTGATTCAGAGGTGTTATTAACCTTGTTAAGATACTCTCGTTATATCAGTGACTTATCGGTTGATGAGCTTGACGGTGAGGTTAAGAAAACCGAGCTCACGAATGGGATTGAACCTTCAGCACGGGGACAACTCAAATTGGCTGTATTGTTGAGCTTACCCAGTGCCAATATACAAAATGTTGAGCGGGCTACCAGTTTGTTGAGTGATTTAATTAATGCGGGAGACGAGAGTCCACCTGCATTGCGTGAATACGCTCATTTATTATTAAGTTCTTTGCAGTTACGTGTTGAAACACAAAAACAAAATAAGAAACTGCATTCACAGTTAAAGCTCGAACGAAAAAAACGAATCCAATTAGAACAGAAGTTAGAAGCATTGAAGACCATTGAAAAAAGCATTACTAAACGTCAAAGTGGAACTGACAGTGGCACAAAAAGCGAATCAGAAGGAGCGGTTAAATGAGTAACGCGCGCACATTACTGGTCGACGATGATGCCGACCTCTTACGTTTGATGTCCATACGTATGCGTTCTGCGGGTTATGAGGTAAACGCGGTCGAAAGTGCTGAAAAAGCCATTGCGAGAATGTCAGTGATAAGACCAGATGTGGTGATTACCGATTTGCGTATGGATGGTATGGATGGAATGGCATTGTTCGATGTTATACACGAAATGCATCCTTCATTGCCCGTTATTATATTAACAGCACACGGAACCATACCTGAGGCTGTAGATGCCACTAAAAAAGGCGTGTTTAGTTTTCTTTCTAAACCATTTGATGGTAAGCAGCTAATTGAAGAGGTTGGTAGAGCATTATCCGTTACCGGTGGCGGAACGGTTGGGCGTCAAAAAGATGATGTAAAGGAAGAAAAAGGAGAGTGGCGAAAAGCAATCGTTACCCGTAGTCCAATAATGGACGACATATTGTCGCAGGTGCGATTGATTGCTCAGGAAAATATCAGCGTATTTATTAATGGTGATAGCGGTACGGGTAAAGAGCTGATAGCTGATGCTATTCATAAGGCTAGCCCGCGTCACGATAAACCTTTTGTTGCGATTAATTGCAGCGCTATACCGGAAGCGCTCTTGGAGTCTGAGCTTTTTGGACACCGTAAAGGTTCATTTACCGGGGCGATAAAGGATCACAAAGGTTTATTTGAAGCTGCCCACGGAGGCACTATTCTACTTGATGAAATTGGCGATATGCCTTCTCAATTACAGGCTAAGTTGTTAAGGGTTCTTCAAGAAAACACTATCAGGCCAGTTGGTGGAAACGCCAATATTGATATTGATGTTAGGGTTATATCGGCAACCCATAAAGATCTTGAGAAAGCTATGGCCGATGGGGAATTTCGCCAAGATCTTTATTATCGATTAAACGTGGTATCTATTGACCTACCGCCCTTAAGTCAGCGAAGGGAAGACATCCCACTATTGGTTCAGCATTTTCTTAATATAATAAACAAATCGTCACAAAAAGAAATTACCGCATTTTCATCGGATGCTATGGAGCTTTTGATAGCGGCTCCCTGGCCAGGCAATATCCGCCATCTGTATAATGTTGTTGAAAGAGTGGCTATCTTGTCGCCGACACCAATAATACCCGAGTCTTTGGTGCTTAAGGCATTAAATAATCCCACCCAGCAAATCCTGTCTTATGCTGATGCAAAAGCTCGTTTTGAACGTGAATATTTGTGTCAATTATTGCAAATGACATCAGGAAAGGTCAGTCAGGCGGCTCGATTAGCGAAGCGCAACCGCACAGAATTTTATCGACTGTTGGGCCGACACAACATTGATCCGGCCTTGTTTAAGTTAAATAGCAAGCAAGATCTGGATACTGAATAATTCTCCAGCAAACACTCAGAGCTACTCTTCATTGCGTCCAACCGATTAATCTATATTGAATCAATGGTTTGATGTAAGCTTTTTTTATTTTTTCTGGTATGGGCAATTTATGCTGTTTAGCGTATAAATCGTCGCTTAAAAACGACATCTAAAAACCTATAATAATCAGCTATGTAAGAATAACAGATAAAGACCTGTTACGATTTGGCGACAATTGACGCGTAATAAATTCCGCGAAAAATTAAAAAAACCTGTTAACTACTTGATAAACCATGCAAATAATAAGTTGGCACGGCTATTGCTATATTCCTAAGTGTAGTCAACATTGTTTATTGGGTAGCACGTGACTCTCCCTAAGGTACGGATAAAGTCGCAAGTTATCGTAAATGCTAGAGGGTTTTGAGAAATCTAGTATGCACTTGAGAGGCCTGCTCAATTTATGCTTGCGTAATCTGGCCTGTGCTGAATGCTTAAACCAGATAAAGGTGTTGATTACTTATAAAAGGTTGCGCGTTGTGTGACTTTGAAGTTAAAGGGTAGTTCGATAGCAAGTATTTGTTAGTTGGATTCGCTAAAGGTGGCAAAAACAAGATGAGGGGTTTTTGTCTATCTCTATCGATATTCTAGAGACATTGTGTTCGCAGGATGTGACGACAAGGTAGTGTTCACCAAGGATGGTGAAATGCCAGGGATGGTGTAAATGTACTCTTACAAGCACGGGTTATCGAAATGCCCTAATTTTTGAGCGTAACAACGTAACACCTAACAATACCCAAAACAAACAATTAAATGGGTGGTGTTGCTAATATCGGGTGGGAAGAAAATTCAAATTCCAGAAATGCCCTTGGTTTGACAGAAATATGTAGATAATTATTGTGACTGCCAAACTAACTATCTTAATCGACAGTTATAGGTGATGGCTTAAAACCCAAGTACCAAAAACTTCGATTCAATAACACAGGCAAATACGACCTTTAATGGTTATGGTCTCCAAAATGCCTGCTGTGCATACCAGATTTCCTTTGGTAATAGAGGTCTGCGCCGGTCCCTTCTTTTAGCCGGCGCTATTTTTTCATCTATTATTATATGCGAGGCGCTTATAATATTCGAATCTGATATTGCAAATTCCTTTTGTGCATCTACTCTTATGCTATCTGGTTGAAAATAGATTCCACCGGTTTAATTAAAATAGGTTTAAATAGTTTTGATTTGTGGCTGACGTTACCTAATTGACTCAGGAGAATTGTGTCCATGCATGCAATGATGAAAACGATGTCAAAATGGATCAAATCAGTTCGACTCATACTAACCCTAGCTGGTATGGCCTTAGCTAGCACATCCGCACATACTGCAATCATCTTTTCCGCCGCTCCATTTGGCGATTCAGAAGAGGCCATTCAGATTTTTACCCCCTTGGCCAAATACCTGGAAGAAGTAATTGGCGAAACCGTCATATACGAACACCCGGCCAGTTGGAGCGATTACGCGCAGAATATGCGCAGTGGAAGATACGATATTGTTTTTGATGCACCGCACTTTGGCTCTTGGCGTATTAAGAATATTAAACATACTCCCGTTGTTCGTTTACCTGGTAAATTGGGTTATGTAATATTGACAATGAAAAACAAAAAAGAGCTTAATACCTTGCGAGATCTCTTGGGGGTAAAGATTTGCGCCTTGGAGTCGCCAACCCTAGGTACATTGACCGTGTATAAATTATTTCCTAATCCCGTATTTATGCCACAGATTCGGGAGATATCGGGAAATTTCAGGGATGTGTATAAAGAATTGAAAGATGGCAAATGTGAGGCAGCTGTATTACAAGACGTCACATATGATCATTTGATACCTGCTGAGAAGCGTGAGGTAAAAGTCATTACCAAAAGTGCCCAAATGCCGCAAATGACGCTGACTATAGGACCCAGGTTACTGTCTAAGAAAAAGTTGATTGCGCAAAAACTAATGACCTCCAAGGCAACCCGGGCGGCTGCAAAGTTACTTTCCAATAATGGTATGCATACCAAGTCGTTTGTCAGTGTAGAGATGTCGGAATATAAAGACCTGGAACACTTGCTAACAGATGTTGCATGGGGTTGGTAGTTGTTTTGTCTAATTTATTTAAAACAGCTCAACGTCATCATTTTTTATATCTGGCCCAGATGCTTGCTGGCTGATTTGTAAAGCCGTTTGTACGCTTTTGCCATTTAGGATTGCTTCAAACATGGCCTTGTCTGATTCAACCGTATACTTAGATTTTATTTTCTCCTGCAAACCGCGCCAAGCATAGGGATTATATAAGTTTTCTGGCGTTTCCACTAAACTGGCCAGAGCCTCCAGGCTATGCGATAGGTGTGTCAGACGTTGAGTAAGTTTATCGTAGAATTGGAATGCCACAATGGTTGCGCGCATTTGCTCCGAGACAGCCAGACAGCTTTGGCTAATAGTGGATTGCTCATTGCTTTGTTCCAACTCCTTGGCAGCGGCGGAGATTGTCTCTACCTCGCCGGCCATAGACGTAAATGAATCCGCCAAGGTGTTCACCGATTCATCACCACTGTTAAGCGCACCTTCGATCTGAGCGACGGCAAGATTAAGCATTAATACGGTTTCATGGACCTGGCTCCAATCGAGGTCAGGATTATTAACACGTGAGGCGGTCGATACCGGTTTTGGACTCATTTCTTAAGTTCCTTAAGATTTTCTCTCTGGATGTATTTTTAATGTCATCCCCCCCATTTTCTTATGTATATGTTTTTAATAACAATAAGTTTAAGGTGTGTGCGGAGTGACCTTAACGTTTCGGTTTTATAAAGTTACGGCTCGTTATTACCAGACTTTAATCATATTATCCGGTCAATAAGCGACTCTTTATGTAATAAAAGCGACAAAAAGGGACATATTCGTCCTGTATGTGGTTACAATTTTTATACAATAAAAAGAATGTTGAGCGTTATTTAGAATATTTGAAAATCGACGACGCACAAAATATCTATGCCAGTTACGGTTTCGTGAAAGCTGCCAAAGAAGATATGAAAAACCGTAATTAGACTCTAAATAGTAAAATCACTACTAATTTACGAATTAGTAGTGCAAAGTAAGGCATAAAACGCCGATCTTGTGATAAGATCGGCGTTTTATTTTTGTCTGGTATATTAGCCCTAAAGTTGTGTTAAATTTTTGGTATAAAGTTAGGGTGGAGTAGGAAATCGAGTGATTGAAAAACTGAGAAATATTGCAATTATCGCCCATGTGGATCATGGTAAAACGACATTGGTTGACCAATTGTTGCAACAATCTGGAACCGTGAAAAGCCGAGGTGAAATGACAGAACGAGTAATGGATTCCAACGATCTGGAAAAGGAGCGTGGAATCACCATACTGTCTAAGAATACCGCTATTTCGTGGAAAGATTACCATATTAATATCGTTGATACCCCAGGACACGCCGATTTTGGTGGCGAAGTTGAGCGAGTTATGTCCATGGTGGACTCAGTGCTTTTACTTGTTGATGCCGTCGAAGGACCTATGCCACAGACCCGCTTTGTAACGCAAAAGGCTCTGGAAAGAGGGCTTAGTCCCATTGTCGTGATTAATAAAATCGATCGTAATGGTGCCCGACCGGGATGGGTGGTTGATCAGACCTTTGATCTTTTTGACCGCTTGGGGGCAACGGAAGAGCAAATGGATTTTCCCATTGTTTATGGTTCGGCCCTCAATGGCTATATGGGATTAGAAGCGGATGTGAAACACGGCAACATGGATCCATTATTTGAAGCGATCGTGGAACATGTAAGTCCACCTGATGTGGACGTAGACGGCCCATTGCAATTGCAGGTGAGTTCCCTGGACTATAACAGTTATGTAGGGGTGATAGGGATTGGGCGGATTAAACGTGGCACCTTAAAGACCAATACACCTGTTACATTAATAGAGCACGATGGAAAAACGCGAAATGCCCGTGTATTACAGATATTCAAATTTTTAGGTCTGGAACGAGTAGAAATGACAGAGGCCCAAGCTGGGGACATTATTGCTTTTACCGGAATTGATGGCCTAAATATATCCACAACTCTGTGCGATCCAAATAATATTGAAGCCTTACCACCATTAAGTGTCGATGAGCCTACGGTGAGTATGACATTCCAGGTAAATAAGTCTCCTTTTGCTGGCCAAGACGGTAAATATCTTACCAGTCGCCAGATCCGCGAAAGGCTACAGCGTGAGCTAGTACATAATGTGGCTTTGCGGGTAGAAGATACAGAAGATCCGGATAAATTCCGCGTTTCAGGTCGGGGAGAATTGCATCTTTCCATATTAATCGAAAATATGCGTCGCGAAGGTTATGAATTGGGCGTTTCACGACCGGAAGTGGTGGTGAGAGAGATTGACGGCGAATTACATGAACCCTATGAACAGGTAACGGTTGACGTTGAAGAGGTGAACCAGGGCGGTGTAATGGAAAAACTCGGTGAACGAGGTGCTGAGTTAAAGGACATGGTACCCGATGGAAAGGGCAGGGTAAGATTGGATTACATTATTACCGCACGAGGATTGATTGGTTTCCGAACCGAATTTTTGACCGCAACCCAGGGTACTGGCTTGTTATACAGTGTGTTTGATCATTATGCGCCCGTCAAAAAAGGGGATTTTGGTCAACGTGCCAATGGGGTGATGATCTCAAATGGAAAAGGCAAGGCGCTGGGTTACTCGTTATTTAATCTCCAGGAGAGAGGGCGCCTGTTTATTGGGCATGCTGAAGATGTGTACGAAGGAATGATTATCGGGATACATTCTCGGGATAACGATCTGGTAGTTAATCCTTTGAAAGCTAAACAGTTAACTAATGTTCGAGCCGCTGGAACCGATGAAAACATTGTACTCTCGCCACCAATCAAAATGTCTTTAGAGCAGGCCTTGGAATTTATCGATGACGACGAATTGGTAGAAGTCACACCAAAAGTTGTTCGAGTTCGAAAAAAACTATTGTTAGAAAACGAACGTAAACGTGCATCTCGCGCTAGTTTTAAGTCTGAACAATAGGCGTGTACTATAACGAATAATAATTTTTTGTTTAAAGAATAAAGATATGGGGAGTAAGTAAATGATCGGTAAAAAGAACGTGGTATTTGGTTTTTTATTTTTGGTGTTAACTGCGGCATTGGGACCGTATATGATACTTACGCAAGTTCCCGCTGTAGCTGAAGCACAGTCCTCAAAGCAAACGACCGTCGGTCGCTTGCAATCCTTACAGGCCGAAGGGTTCGAAGAGGATCTTGAGCCTTTGCCACCTCTCGAAATAGCCAAGGCCAATACAGCGGGTATCTTGGCGCTTAATACGCTCTATAATGCTCAGGCACCCGTCGATATGATCAAAGGTGGGCCGCATGCGCATGGTAACCTGGAGGCACTGTTGAATATTGCGGTGGGCATCGCGCTGTGCTTCATTGCCGTATCCACCCTGTTTAAGCAAGTAATAAGCTGGATATTTATATTAGGAACCATACTGCATTCTGGCATTTTATACATTATTGCCTTATTGCAATCGGAGTGGGCTGTGATGGTTTTAAATACGGGTGCTGGTCCAGGAATGATTCTATTAGGCCTTTTACTGGCGGGGCTGGCGGCGGCACTAGGTTTCAAAGGTGAATTTGTCAAAGATTAACCATTTACTCCCCTTGTTTGATTGTAAATTACTAAATTGTAAAATCAGATTGTTCAACTGCGGAATCTAGGATAATTCCATCATTGTCCTATACTAATGATGTTACTTCGTAACCTGGAAAAATTAAGTGAGGCTATGTTTACGAAGCAAGCTATTGATTTTTCTAGGTTAGTGTCTTCATTAATTAACAAAGGATCTAACAGTGCCAGGTCTCTACCCGCGGATTAAGCCTTATGCGACACATCGTTTAGAGGTTGAAACACCTCACGTATTACACATTGAAGAAAGCGGAATTCCAGAAGGGCTTCCGATATTATTTGTCCACGGTGGACCAGGTGCAGGTTGTCTACCGTTCCATCGGACATTTTTCGACCCAGAATCTTACCGGATTATATTGTTTGACCAAAGAGGTTGTGGTAATTCGTTGCCACATGCTGAGTTAGAAGCTAATACCACTCAAGCATTGGTTGAAGACATGGAAAAAATTCGGGAATACCTAGGTATCGAAAAATGGATTCTATTTGGTGGGTCCTGGGGGTCAACCCTTAGTCTGGTTTATGCACAGACATACCCTGATAGGGTTATGGGTCTCATATTACGTGGTGTTTTCCTTTGTCGTCCAAAGGAAATTAATTGGTTTTATCAGGGTGGTGCGAAACGTATTTTTCCCGATCATTGGCAGGAGTTTATTACACCTATCCCAGAAAATGAAAGGAATGATATGGTTAAGGCTTATTATAAGCTTCTTACGGGTGACAATGAATTGGCCCAGATGGGTGCTGCCAAGGCCTGGTCAAAATGGGAAGGTCAGACCTCAACCCTGCAACCAAGTAAATCTGTTTTGAGCTCATTTACCGAACCCCATACTGCTATGAGTCTGTCTCGAATCGAATGCCACTATTTTCTGAATAATAGTTTTTTAGAGGAAAACCAGATTCTAAAAAATATTGATAAAATCTCGCACATACCCGGTACCATTGTGCAAGGCCGATATGATATGGTCTGCCCAATGGAAAGCGCTTATGAGTTATATGAGGCTTGGCCGAATGCTGAATTGGATATCATCCCCGATGCGGGTCATTCGGCAGCCGAGCGTGGAATAGTCGATGCCTTGGTCAGAACTACTATCAGTTATTGCGAAAAATTCAAAAAAGGCGCTTAAAAGAAAGGTTAAAGGTTAAAATACAGGTAAAAGGTAAAAGGATACGCCTCGTTCCCATGCTCCGCGTGGGAATGCATACGATGGTGGTACAGGAAACGAAGTATGGATTCCCACGGAGGACCGTGGGAACCAGTAAAGGTAATAGGTTATGGTTTGATCGCATTACTGCAGCGGGTGACACAGGCCAGTGTTCATGTTGATGATAGGCTTGTGGGAGAGATTAATCAGGGACTTCTGGTGTTGGTGGGTGTAGAAAAACAGGACACCAGCAAACACGCAGATCGACTTCTGCAACGAATATTGGGCTATCGAGTATTTGCCGACGCTCAGGATAAAATGAATCTAAGCGTGGTTGATATCGATGGGGGATTGTTGTTAGTGCCACAATTCACCTTAGTGGCGGACACGCAAAAAGGTTTGCGTCCGAGTTTTTCCTGTGCAGCACCTCCCGAGTTGGGTGAATCACTATTTCAATATATGGTTAATACTGCACGCGATTTACACTCCAAAGTGGCCACTGGGGAATTTGGCGCGGATATGAAGGTTGCTTTAATTAATGATGGGCCTGTAACATTTTCGCTCAAAGTGTAACCCTAAACTCATTAGAGTCCAGATTGTTATTTTACCTCTGTGTTACCACCATTTAGGTCCCGAACCCTCGTGTGGCACACTGTGGCAGCGTTCACATATAAACAAAGAAAATGCCACTTTATCATGGCAAACACCACAATATTCACCTCGCAACACCTTGTTCATACTAATAGGATTGGCGTCTTGTTTTGGAATAAAAATTTTAGGATGACAATTCTCACAAGCCAACCATTGGGTATGAGCACTATGGGGAAACTTAACCCAAGGCATAGATTGAGTGTTTTTCATTAAAATATCTAAATCCATGGTATTTATTTTGGATGCGCCAAGTAGATCGGCTCTAGGCTCAATTAAGCCTTGCTTGAGTGTTTCCACCCAGTCTATTTGGAAGCGGCGATCTCGGGGAAACCGGGCCATGGCTCTAGTTGGATCCTGCAATACACCAATTGCATTATTTACGGTATCGTGAATTTCATCATTACGGGGCGATTCACTGGCTCCAATTTTGGGAATGCTTAGTTTTTTTATAGTAGAGGAATATACAGGCGATAGTTCTATTTTATTGAACGTTTCGGTGCTGGATTTTTCTTCGGCCGGTTGTTGGGCATAACTGCTCATCTGTACAAAATACAGAAGAGCGGCCCAGCGTAGTAAGAGTTTCATAGGCAATTTACCACCACTTTTCCGGTGAGTTTGCATGGGGAACATTGTGACAACGTTCACAAATCCAGAGGGAAAATGCTACCTTATCATGGCAGCGCCCGCAATGTTCTCCCGCCAGTATGCCATCCATCGCAGGATTATTTGCCCCCTTTTGGGGTATAAAAATATCGGGATGGCAGTTTTCACAGGCCAACCATTTAGTATGGTCCGAATGAGTAAATTTGACCCATGGCATATTGCCGGTATCTTTGAATACGATATCCAGGTCCAATACTACCATATCAACTTTGTCTTGCAGCTCGGCCTTGGGCGCAATAATGCCCAAATCGAGCGCCTTGACCCAGTCTACCTCTCCCCGTCTATCCAAAGGAAATGCACTCATTGCCTTACTGGGTTCCTTGAGGGACTGTATGGAACCGTTTTTGGGGTCGTGTATGGTGTCCGTTGCCAGTTTTTCGGTCTCTAAGTTTTTGGCGAATTCTCGGTTATCCTGCCATTTTTTACCATCACCGACTCCGCTGTCTTCTACTACATAATTTGCACTACGTGTGTCTGTTATGTAACCGGATGAATTACAGGCATATAGCGAAACGCCACAAATTATCGCTGTAGCAAAACCAGATACCACTGTTCTTATCATTAAGAAATACCTCAAAAGGCTTGTTTTCACTTTTTGTATCTGTTGTCGTGCAGATAGTTTTTAAGCGGAAAATTTACCTTTTTTATAAACTTTACCATTTTTGGCAAATGAATCTGCATATCCCTATTTTAACGTTGCTTTGTTGAGCAACTCAACAATTTCGGCATATCCTTCGCTGCGGGCAATCATCATGGCGGTCCGCCCATCATTTGCCTTAATGTTTATGTCAGCGCCGTTTTCTAGGAGAAGACCCACGATTTCAGGGTACTCCTGATTTGCCGCCCACATTAGTGCTGTCCAACCAAGACTATCCACTTTATTAGTATCAGCCTTATATTTTAATAAGGAAGCTACCACGGCGGTATTACCCTTAGCCGCACCACGCATAAGCGGTGTAAACCCTGTTTGATCCTGAGCGTTAATATCGGCTCCGTTTTCCATAAGTAGGGTCAGTACTTTAATATTGCCAACACGAGCTGCATGGCTCAGAGCTGTCCATCCGTAATTGTTTTTTGCATTTATGTTGGTGCCACTGTTGATTTGACTTTTTATTTCATCTATATCTTCTGTCAAAACAGATTTCATTAATTCGGAATTGTTGTCACATCCGCTAAGTATTAGCAAAATAAAGGGAAAAAATTGTTTTATAAGCTGAATCTTCATTATTTTAGTTTCTATTATTCTGTCCAAATTGGAGATTTGTTTCCTACAAAAATACTACAGTATCGGAATTGGTCTAACAAAATCAATAAAATGGAGGTGTCGCCTCCTTGGCGAATCATTTGCCAATATTTAGTGCATTGTACCAATAAACAGACCTCTTTTTACTTTAATATTACTTCGTAGTCATTTTTTCTTGTGTTAAGCATTGTTTGGTGTGCGAAATGTTCTTATTATAAGCATTTTGTTATTAGTGTTGTCCTAAGAAAATCAATTGGGGGTGAATAGTCTGCATCGCTATCTATTTTGTATTTCCAGGACCAGAATTGTTGGGTGAAAAATATGGCGGCGCATAAATGTCCTCATTGTGATCAAGAATCGTTAAGTTGGTGGGATAAATATAAAGCAGCGAAATGGAAAATTTTATTTTGCCCTAAATGCGGGGGGCGCTTATGTTCTAATCCCTATATTTTGGTGTTTTATAGCATTCTCTACGTATGGGTAGTTTTGTGGTTTATTTTTTGGGCCATGCACAATAAGAGTTGGATTTATTTATTGTGGATACTAGTTGGCTGGGTGATACTCGATTGGTTTGCGCTGTATTTACCGCTCTGCAAAATGAAGCCTGTCGAAAAAAACAAATAAGATTGCTAATACTATATGGCGCATATAATTGGGGTGGGTATAGCAGCACTTGATATCATAAACAGTACAGATGGATACCCTGTTGAAGATACAAAGATAAGGGCAGTTGCACATAGTGTCAGACGGGGTGGAAATACCGCTAATACTTTATCGGTTTTGAGTCAGTTAGGACATCAATGTTCATGGTGTGGAACACTAGGTGACGATGCCGGTAGTGAGGTGATTAAACAGGATTTGCGTAAATATCACATTGATATTTCGTATTCCAAGCGTGTTAAAGATGGACATTCTCCAACTTCCTATATCACACTTAACCAAGAAAATGGTTCACGCACTATTGTTCATTATCGTGATTTGCCTGAATATGCTTATGCCGATTTCATTAGCCATGATTTTTCTAGTGTCGACTGGATTCATTTAGAAGGGAGAAACATTGAAGAAACTGCAAGTATTTTGCGATTTTTATCCGCAAACTACCCTGCTGTTAGTATTTCATTAGAAGTGGAAAAGTCACATGCAGGTATCGAAAAGTTATTTCCACTGGTTCACTTATTGTTTTTTTCGCGGCAATACGCTCTGGACTCAGGCTATGATAATGCAAAGTTTTTTCTGACCGATATGACAAACAAGTATAAACAGTTGATAATGGTCTGTAGTTGGGGTGAGCAGGGTGCTTGTGCGGTGGATGTTGACACACAGATTTACTGTTCGCCGGCGGTGCCCATGGAAAAAGTCGTGGACACTATAGGTGCGGGTGATACCTTTCACGCGGGGTTTATTGATGCTCGTATCCGCGGTTGTACTATTGTTCAATCTCTTAACCGGGCTTGTTTTTTGGCAAGTAAAAAATGTAGCCAATATGGGTTCGATGACCTTACTTTATCGGAAAGCTAAACTACCCTGAGTGGTGCCCAACTGATGACTTTAGAATAATGACAGAACACACAATAGTTGGAGGTGGAATAATAGGTCTTTTAACGGCCTATTACCTGGTTGGATCAGGGCAAGATGTTACTGTTCTGGAGCGGGGCAATGTGGGTGGGGAGTCTTCTTGGGCAGGTGGGGGAATCATCTCTCCACTTTATCCATGGCGTTATGCTGACGCAGTGACACAACTTGCCAAATGGAGTCAGGATCAATATCCAGAATTAATCGATAAAGTGAGTCAATTTAGTGACCTTGACGCAGAATATGTAAAAAGCGGGCTTTTAATTCTTGATACTGAAGAGTTGCCTGCGGCTGAACAATGGGCTAGAAAATTCGGTAGCAATCTGTTATCGGTTAAAAAAACAGATATTTTGCGTATCGAGCCCGCACTCCACTCCATACCTGATCGGGCTATATGGATGCCAGATGTGGCCCATGTGCGTAATCCTCGATTGCTTAAAGTGCTTAAACACTATTTGCTATCAAAAGGTGTCGTTATTCATGAGGATATTGAGATCCATGGATTTAATGTTCAAGATAATCGTATTCAAGGATTGCAGACCAGTAAGGGAGATATGAGCGCTTCCAGTGTCGCTATTGCCTGCGGTGCGTGGAGTACTGGGCTCATGAAGTTGGTTGACCTTGACCTGAATATTGAGCCTATTAAAGGGCAGATGATATTGATAAAGGCGCGCCCCAAATTAATTCAGAGGATTGTATTATCGCAGGATCAATATATAATTCCAAGGATCGATGGTAGGGTGTTAGTCGGAAGTACAATGGAACACGAAGGTTTTAACAAAGACATCACTGCACAAGCCCGCGAACAACTATTGGCCGCAGCACTGCGTATGATTCCGGCCTTAAGTGACTACAAGCTTGAGCATCAATGGACGGGATTGCGGCCAGGTTCACCAGATAATGTTCCCACAATCAGTCGGCATCCAAGGATTGAAGGTTTATATGTGAATGCGGGACATTTCCGAAATGGCGTTGTCACAGCGCCGGCATCTGCTCAATTATTAACCAATATTATATTAGGGCAAGTGCCCATTTTAGATCAAGGTCTCTATAGTTTGGCTCAATAAGCTAAATGCTTAGAACCAATAGTTTTTGAATTATTTTCACAAAGATATTGATAGGCCCATCAAATTGGATTATACTCCGCCCATGCAAAATCAAGATATCAATACAACAAACACAAAATGTTATGTCGTTAAGCTATTAACACAACACGGCATAACCCCTACGCAACAACGCGTTGAAATCGGTGTGGTTTTATTAACCAAGTATCAGCATCTGTCGGCCGATCAAATACTCGAGCGTGTGAATTTAGAGTCAAGCGTGGTGTCGAAGGCTACGGTATATAACACGCTTGGTTTGTTTGTCACAAAAGGTTTGGTTCGTGAAGTGATCGTAGATTCTACAAAAGTCTTTTATGACTCAAACAAACAACCTCACCATCATTTTTACAATGTAGATACTGGCACTTTGCATGATATTGAGGGCGATAAGCTAGAGATTAACGGCTTACCTACACCGCCACAATCAGCAGTGGTTAAAGATATCGATATTATTATTCGTGTGCAAAAAAATAGCTTGCCCTGATCACGCATCGTTTAATAAAGTTTGGCCAGCCAGCTCCTGCTTGATGGGTTGTTATTCTTCACAGTTTTAATCACAAAGTTTTTAATCTATACTACACCTTTCTTTCGTAGTATAGCCCTTTGATCTAAAGCCGGAGTAGCTCTAATCGGTAGAGCGGCGCATTCGTAATGCGACGGTTGGAAGTTCGATTCTTCTCTCCGGCACCAACTCTCATTGTAAGCCAGGTTTTTATGCTAAGTTGTATGGTGGATTTTAGGCGACAGAAGCGCAAAGAATTTGGCGGTGCAAACCGATTATCAAGGTATAATCTATGAATAACGAGAAAGCATATAGAGTGCTTTTTGAAAGTGAAAAATATAATGTCACAAATGAGTTTAACCGAGTTATTCTTGAGTGTCGCGATGAGGGTAGCGCGCAACACTATGCGACATTGCTTAACCAGGCATACGAGCTCGGTTACAAAAAAGGTTTTAAAGAGGCTCGCTAGAGTTAAAAGAGACAGATCAGATTTTACTTATCTTGTGCACACCTTTTGAGCTTATACAATTGTGAATATCGTGAAAGCTTTGGTGTTTCTGTAGCGTAAAATAGATAGTTGTTCCTTCATGTAAAACACTTTCCGCCCATACTTTTCCTCCATGTCGGTTAATAATTCGGGCTACCGTCGCGAGTCCGATTCCGGTGCCTTCAAACTCATCAGCTTTATGCAGCCTTTGAAAAGCAGCAAATAATTTGTCGACATATTTCATATCAAAACCATCACCATTATCTTTAACGTAGTAGATAGTTTGTCCATTTTCATCGTAGGTGCCAAACTCAGCTTGGGGGTGAGGTTTTTTGCTCGTATACTTCCAGGCATTTCCTAGAAGATTATCAAGTACAATGTGTATCAAATTGGAGTCGCCATAGGCAAATATATTGTCGGCCACTGTAAATTCAACTATTTTTCGTGGTTCATTGTTTTGGTCCAGATTGGCTGCAATCTCAATTGCCATATTGCTTAAATTGATGTCTTTATAAGTCATGTCTTTACGCGTGACACGCGACAACAATAACATGTCATCGATTAAACTTCCCATTCGCTGACTTGCTTTGCGAACTCGATTTAGATAATCTTTGCCGGTATTGTCAAGTAAATCGTGGTAATCATCCAATAGCGCCAGACTGAAACCATCTATACTTCGTAGGGGCGCACGCAAGTCATGAGATACAGAATAACTAAATGACTCCAATTCTTTATATGCCGCTTTCAATGCTTCAGATTTCTGCTTGACAAGTGATTCCGATTTTTTCCGTTCTGTTATATCCAGAGCATAACTAATAATACCTTTTGGCTTGCCGGCATCATTGTAAAGTACAGAAAGAGACACGGTGGCGAAAAATTCTTCGCCATTCTTTTTTAGCAATCTGACTTCAACTTCATGTTCACCGTTTTGTTTTAATGGTGTGATAATTTCTTTTTGCAAAAATTGATGGTCAGCTTCAGGATAAATAAAGGAAATATGTTGATCAATTGCTTCGGTGCTAGTGTATCCAAATTGCCGCTCGGCACCGAGGTTCCAGCTTGTAATGAAACCATCCATATTGGTTACAATGACAGAGTCATGTATCTGCTCGAGCAATTGGGCTTGTTCTTTTAACCGACTGGTTCGAGTTGCCACTAATTCTTCCAAATGATCGCGATATTGAGCCAGTTCGAATTCAGTACGTTTACGTTCAGAAATATTTCTGGCAAAGGCGAATACAAACGGTTCGTCTTCAATAGTCGCGAAGGATGCGCTCACTTCCAAGTCCAGGAATTGCCCATCAAACATACATTGCTTGGTTTCAAAATGGTAATATCCATTTAAAATAATATTATCCAGCCATAATGTGATTTCTTGTGAGCTATTCAAATCATACAATGCACGAATATTCATGTTGGATAGTTGCTCCTTGCTGTATCCTAAAAGTGTGCAGTAGGCATCATTGACCTCTTTAATGTTTCCTTCTATATCCATCACCCAAAATCCATCTTGCGACGTACTAAGCACTAATTCATTGCGGCGTTTTTGCAGTTGTAAGGTTTGTTCTGTTTTATAGCGAACATCAATTTGTGATTGTAAAGCTTTGATTGCATCATTAAGTGCATTGTTTTTATGGACGACGCTGTCAGTCATTACATTGAATACTCTTGCCAATTGGCCTATTTCATCGTTTGACGAAATGTGCGCACGACTATTAAAATTGCCGGCATGTATTTCACGTGCCGTATTAATGAGTTCAAAAATCGGTTTTGCCAAAGACCGAGAAAACACAATTGAGATAATAATGGTAATAGAAAGTGCAAATAAAAGTATAATAATAAAGAATTGAACAAGTTTGTTTATAGGACTATGGGCTTCTTCTTTGTCCATTTTTACCACCAGACTCCAACCCGTATTACGAACTGTTCGCGCCGCTGCAAATACAGAATGATTTCGATAATCTTGAGCTTGGGGTATTTGTTGCTTGTCATTTAAAATGGCCATTGAGACAGGAGAGTTTTGATTCTGCAGCGATACTGTTCTGCTAAGGGCGCTAGTATTATCAAATCTAAGAGGTGTAAGGTAGAGTGCTTCTTTGTTATTCAGTTTTTTTGCGAGTATGGATTCTCCAGTTGAACCCAGTCCTGTATAATCTTTGATCGACGATATAATGTTTTCAGCATCTGACACGATTAATATTGTGCCTAAAAGCTTCTGGTTCAACAGCAATGGCCCGGAAAGATATATATGAAGTTTTTTATTGTCTCGTAGAATCAGGGTGTCGGCACTGTATTGGTACTTGCTGGACTCAAATAATTCGCTGTTCTTAAAAACGCTGTCGACGAAACGCGGGCCAGTGGAAATTATAATATTACCATTGAGATCCAATAAAAGTATGTTTTTAAAGCTGGGAAGTGACTTTTGTGCATCGTTCAGGATGCGTTGAATTTTTGCACTATGTTCCGGCTTCGGATCGACACTATACTTTTGTAGGGTAATGCGTAATTGCGTTCGACTGGCGACAAGGCGCAGGCGCTCGATATTGTGTTCGACCTCTGCCTCTATTCTATTTCTTTGAATTGTTGCGACAGAATCAAGGCGGTTTAGGACTTCTTGTGTGAGGGTGTTTTTGGCTGTAATAAAATAAGCCAGGCTTAATGCTACCGAAAGTAATGTACACAAAATTACAAATATACTAATTAGTTTAGTACGTATGCTCATATTAAATTAAACACTGTTCATCGAAGAAGTAAAGAATATAGCCTATATGACAGTAATTACCATTAGTGAATATTGTATCGCCTCTTGTTTTGCTGTGTAGAATAATAGACAATTTCAGTCCGTGAGCCAGTAGCAAAAGACCTCATTTCAATAACAATAGGTACACTCGGATTATTCTTATCGAATATTTAAATAATAAAAATGTAATGGCAGGATGTGGCTAAATATTTAAAATATGAAGATAGAAAAAATTATAGGACAAAATGTCAGGGTTTTGGTGACATATTAAAATAAAAATCTAGGTGTACTCAATTAATCGAATCATAATGTTTGATTTTGCTACGTATTTTCCCTAAATAGCTACTTACATAGCGTTACCTACTATAAATTCTTATTATTACCTACTTAATAAATTTTGTGCGGCCCATATCTGTGCATGATTAATATAATATAATCGAATAAACATATAACTAATAATTACTTCCTGTGCTGTGGGGCATTTAGTATGGTCTCATCCAGACAGACATAAACCATGCCCCCAATTATGTTTGTCTGGCCGCGACGCCGCCCTGTTGCGGCCTTTTTTTTTGCCCTTAATTTCTGTCCTACACTACACTCCAAATATGTTATATTCTGCATATAATATAGAGAAACGAAAAGAGGCATTGGACGCAATATGAAGCGAATCGTAATAATTTCTACGGTACTACTACTGCAATTATTAGTAGTCTTACCCGTAGGAGCAAGTTTAGGGAAAGGCTTAGAAGCTTTAAAAAGGTATGATTTTAAGACGGTATATAAAGAATGGAAACCTTTAGCAGAGAAAGGTAACTCTGATGTCCAATCTGCCATTGCTGTGATGTATCACACCGGGCAAGGCGTTCCGCAAAATTATAAAAAAGCATTTTACTGGTACAAAAAAGCAGCCGAAAGTGGCAACATTGCGGCCCAGGCTAATTTGGGTGTGATGTATGCTAAAGGTACTGGCACAAAACAGGATTTTGTTCAAAGTTACGCCTGGTATAGCGTAGCTGCAGATGCATTGAGTATTGAAAAAGTCGGCAGCGCATTATGGGGTATTGACTATATAGCAACTCAAATGACTCCTGCTGAAATAAAAAAGGCGAAATCACTCACGAAAAAATACACTAAAAAATTCACTAGTAAAAAGTAATGCCACAACAACTGATACTGCCGATAGGAGAATCAAATTGGCACAGGTAGTTAATCACTGATGTTGTTTTGGTAATGGAGTTTTGGCCGATAGTACTCTTAGCCATAATTGTGTTCGTGTGGTGGGATAATTTACGAAGTAAAG
>Ga0316192_10000717_pt1 | contig 24225 bp, 19 predicted proteins | sample MerIslwburrow_MG_FD_204931 | JGI IMG/M metagenome (GOLD analysis project Ga0316192, IMG submission 204931) | Coastal sediment microbial communities from Maine, United States - Merrow Island worm burrow | ecosystem: Environmental > Aquatic > Marine > Coastal > Sediment | place: USA: Maine...
GCCTGACAATATACGACACCACGGCTGACCCGGCCACGGGCCTCCACCTGGTCGCCAATATCGGTGATTCTGATGGTGCAGGCGCCAGTGGCAAGCCAGCGCTGGGCCGCGCTGCAAGTGTCAAACTGTGGACGGACGCTGTCACCGGCAACACCTATGCAGTCGTTGCGGCGGGTGCCTATGGCATCTCGGTGGTCGACATGACGGACTTCCTGGCCAGTGGCAATCAGGCGGACCTGACGATCGACCTCACTGATCCGACAAACAGCAGCCTGCTCAAGACTTTCGAGCCGCTGAAAGCGGATGACGACAATGCCTTCGGCTCCGCCGATGGCAAGAGCGTCGACGTGCACATCATCGGTGATATCGCCTACATCAGCTACGACAGCTTTGGCCTGGTGGCCTACCGGATGGAAGACCTGGTCCGGCCCGCTACGGAAGAGCGGCCAGTGGTGGTTCCCGTTGGGCAGGACCCTGACATTTGTTCAACCATCTTAGACGTAACCAAGCTGAGTGCGAAACAGGGTGGCGTGGGTGAATGCCGGCCAATTGCCGTGGCCCAGTTCAAGCTGCAGAAGCTTCCCGGTTATGAAGAGGTCAGCGGTGGTGCCCTGTACATGACGCCGCAATACTTCCCGACCGAGTACCGCGATGCGACGGGTACGCGGATCACGCTGTCCGAGCCGAGACTGCTGTTCTATGTCGGCTATGGAGATGCCGGTGTGGTGAAGATTGACTGGAGCGATCCGGAAAATCCAGCCCTGCTGGATATCAAAGAAGTCATAGGTGGAGCCGTAGGTACTGACATCAACAACGGTCGGGTGTACGTACCCGCGGGCGCTGGTGGCCTCTCCGTCTTGAAATAAGCAGCGCGGTGCAAGCCGCAGAAGGAGATAACAATGAACAAAACAGTAAAGCTGCTCGTTGCATCGATTGTTGCAATAGCTGCAAATTCAGCGATGGCCGAGTCCGGCAACTGGTATATCGGTGCCGGCGCAGGCATGTCGAGCTACAAGGACTGGCTGTCACAGGAAGACATAACGGCTTTCAAGAATGAGTTTGGAGCCAGTTTAGGTTTTGTCAATTTCGACGGCGCTGAGAGTTCGGATTCTGAGGACCAGGCGTCTGGTTTCAAACTGTTCGGTGGCTATGCGTTCAACGAAAACATTGCAGTTGAACTCTCGTATATCGATATGGGTGAAGTCGATGCGAACAGCAGTTCGTCCGGCACTTTTTTCGATAGCGCGGGCAACCCCACTGTTGGCGATTTGTTCGCTACGGCCAAAGCCAGCGTCGATGCCTTTACGCTCGACGCTAATCTGAGTTATCCAATAGCCTCATTCGCTGCACTGTTCGTGAAGGCTGGCGTATATGCCGCCGACGCAGAGCTGGAACTCAGCGCGGGTGGTTCCGTCAGCGCGGGCAGTGTCAACGATTCCAGAACTGACAGCTCGACCGGTCTGCATTACGGAATTGGGGCCAACTTCTGGGTCACAGATGCAATAGGACTACGTGCCGAGTGGGAGCGGCTTGACAACGTGGAGGTGGATCGGCTTGATAACGTGGGTGCAGGCGACGGGGAAAGCGATGTCGACCTGATCTCCGCTTCGCTGATTTACACTTTCTGATTGAGCGAGCTGCACAAAGCGAAAGAAGGCGGTAAATGCAGTCTTTGGTTTGCAAAAATGTTGCAGGGCGCTACCCAGCGCCCTGGCCACTTCTGCTGTAGATGTATTCAGATCCTCCAGGCCGTTAATTCTTAACGTATAATCTTGAAAGCTTATGCAGGACTAAAACCTGCGATCTTCGGGGTGAGAAGCAAATTCTCCGCAGTATATTCCGCTCCGGTTATGTCAGTTACACTCTGGATCGCCTGTCTCCGCAGTGATTAAGCGGAGTGTGAAGCTGTTCAGCTTCCTCGTAATGTCGATATTCATCACGGCATGTTCGTGCAAGAATACTCCTTAAGTTCATTCGGAGTAAATTATGCGCTATCCGATTAAGTATTTGTTAGCGGGATAACTCAAGCTATTTTGTACAGGCATCACTAATGAATAAACAGCAGGCCAGCCAGCAATTTGACGTACCGCTCTCGAAACCGGTGTTTCGCGGGCAAAAGCATTTGCGCATCGCACTGGTGGGCATGCCCAACAGTGGTAAAAGCACGCTGTTCAATGCGGTGTCTGCAACCTCGATTCAAACCGGTGAGCTGGCGGGAACCCACAGTACCTACAATGAATGCCCGGTCCAGATCGGCTTCGATGAAGCCCGGCTGGTGTCGCTTCCCAGTATCCAGTCGCTGAACAACTTGCCGCATGATGACCTGGCGGCCTTGCAGTATCTTTTATGGGGTGACCAGCGGCCCCTGGTGTTGGCGCACGAGCAGGAGGCGCCGCCGGCGCCCTTTGCGCCACCCGATGTGATCATTCAGGTGGTGGATGCTACCGCGCTGGAACGGCACCTGGAACTGACCATCGAGCTGAGCCAGCTCGGCAAGCCCATGGTGCTGGCCTTAAACATGATGGACGAGGCCCGCCAGAAGGGTGTGCATATCAACAGCCGCACCTTGAGTGAGCAGCTTGGAATCCCCGTGGTGCCAACCGTGGCATTGATGGGCCATGGTATATCTGAGCTGTTCACTGCCGCGGCGAGTGCGGTGCGGGAAGGGGAGTACCCGCATCCCCAGCGACCGAGTGACTATATCGTAGAATCGCTGAAGCCCTTGAGCAAAGCCCTGCATGATCCCGAGTTGCAAAAAGCCTTCTGCGTGCCTTATTCCTTCCTGCTGATGCAGGTGGCGGCGAACGATCGCTACTTTATGGATGAACTGGATCATCACTTTCCTCAACGCCTGCCGGCGCTGTTGCAATTGCGCGCCGAGGCGGAACAATCACTGCCGCGGCCGCTGGAAGAAGAACTGCACGCCGACCGTCACCACCGTGCGGCTACCCTGTTCGAGGCGGTCAGCCGGCTGGGCCCGCCCGTGGAAGGGCAGGGCTGGCGCTACTGGCTGGATGAATTATTTCTGCACCCTCGATGGGGTTTGCTGGGCAGCCTCGGGGTTTTTGCGCTGGTGCTGTTTGTTGTGTTCAAGGGCAGTGTATACCTGGACAGCATAACGGCCGCAAAACTCATCGACTGGGTATCCGTCTGGCAGCCGGAAACCACCATCGGTGTTGTCGGCCGTGCGGTGACGGATGGTCTTATCGGCCTGGTCGGCATCGTTGTTCCCTACATGATCCCGCTGGTTTTATTACTGGTATGGCTGGAGGAGGCCGGCATCATGCAACGCATCGCGTTCGTGGTGGACCGTGGCTTTCACAAAATCGGTTTACATGGTGGTGTGGCCTTGCCATTCCTGCTCGGCCTGGGCTGCAATGTGCCGGCCATTGCCGGCGCTGCAGCGGTGGCCAGCGGCCGTGACCGCATCGTCGCATCATTGCTGATAACCTTTGTTCCCTGTTCGGCGCGCTCTGCCATTATTCTCGCCATCGGTGGAAAGTATCTCGGTGGCATTGGCGTATTCGCGGTGTTCATGCTCACCATGATCGTGATTGCAGTGCTCGGGCGCCTGCTGACCCGGCGTTATCCTGAAACGGGTCCCGGACAGCTGATCGAAATTCCTCACTATGCAATGCCCACCGCTAATGCGCTCATCAGTAAGACATGGATGCGTACCAGCGATATCCTGACGATCGTGACGCCGTTGCTGGTTGGCGGCAGCATCGTACTGGCGCTACTGAGTCATGTTGGCGCCGACGACATTATCAATACGGTATTTACCCCCATCACCAGCTGGTGGCTGGGCCTGCCGGTGGTGCTGGGCGTGCCCATCCTGTTTGGCGTATTACGCAAGGAACTCTCGCTGTTAATGATCTACCAGGCCCTTGGCAGTTTCGAGATCGGCATGTACCTGGACTGGGTGCAGATGATGACCTTCCTGATTTTCCTGACCTTTTATATTCCCTGTATATCGACATTTGCCGTGATGCTGAAGACCATTGGGCGCAGAGAAGCCTTTTTCTCGATTGCACTGTCCGTCGGTGTCGCGCTAATAGTCAGCGGAGTAATACGGTTGCTGCTGGAAACCGTGAGCTGGATATGGCTTTAATGCGGGTCTCAGATAAAAACGATACAGATGTTTTCTCTCGCAAAGCCGCCAAGGGCGCAAACAGAGATGAATAACAGGAAATCATTTCATGGAACAAAATATACGTGAAATCTTTCCGTTGTTGGCGGCTTTGCGAGAGTACAAGACATTAATTATTTGTATTGATCCGTATTCGGTGATCTTTAATCTTGCAGTAACTGTCAGATAAGGTCGAAACCAGTACAGATAAGATTAATAACATCATAGTAAACTGTTGAGTAATGCATACACCATGGCGAATATCCTGGTTTTCAAAAAAAAGAAACTGTCAGAGAGGCACAAAGGCAAAACATTGTGTAAAAGCGGTTTTCATAAATGGGAAGTTATTAAAGAAAATCAGTTTGACGTAAAGCAGGGAAAGCTGGTTACCGTTTGTAAATGTAAACGCTGCGGCAAACAAAAAAGTACGGCAATATGAATAAGAAAAAAACGGGTCAGAAGAACTTTTTACTGAGGGATTTATTATGAGCGAAGAAGCAGTTGTGGCCAGAAAAGGACCGTTTGGTGTCGTTGTTGAAAAAGGAAAAACGTACTGGTGGTGCGCGTGTGGCCTCAGCAAATCTCAGCCATTTTGTGATGGTTCACATAAAGAAACGGATTTCGAGCCGGTCAAGTATGTCGCAGAAGATGATGTGATGGTCGCGTTTTGTGGCTGCAAGCGCTCCAGACATATACCGCATTGTGATGACACGCATATTTCTATCAAAGAAGAAGATATAAAAGGTGGCGATGAAACATAATATAGAAAAAAGCTATTGATATTAACTCTCGCAGAGGCGCAGGGAATAATTACAGGTACCAGGGACGAGTAACGAGGGGCAAGGAAAAACAAGGACGATATCCGCCCCTTCTCCCCTGTGAGAGGGCTGTGTTGAGGGAGCACCAGGACATCGCCTGAATGAAATGAAACGCGAACAACTCATGACATGCCTCGGATACTGCGATACGATACTGCAACCGGGCTACAAACAACACAATTTTCTCTGCGTTCCCTGCGTCTCTGCGAGAAAACTGGATGTTCAACCTCCAGCATCGGCTGATTTATCGGTCAAGTTAAAAACATGCAGCAACTGTCAGATCAGGTCTGAACCAGTACAATTTATCAATGCCAAAAACAATCCTTCCGCCCTCTTTATTGCTGACGACAGGTTCTGGACGTTAATATGATCGAACTGCTTATTGTCTGGTTAGCCACGGTATTAGGGCTGGGCCTTGCGACTTTGATTACGCCCGGAATAAAAACGAAAAGCTTCTTTACCTTTTTAATCGCAGCTACTGTACTCGGCCTGATCAATGCGTTTATCCGTCCAGTGCTATGGCTGTTGACTGCGCCATTATCCGTATTAACTTTTGGCCTGTTTGTGCTTGTAATTAATGCATTGATGATAATGCTTGCCGCTGCCCTGGTGCCTGGTTTTGAAGTCAAGGGGTTTGGCAGTGCCTTGCTTGCCGCCATCATTATGGCAGTTATCGGGGTCATTGGATTTATAGCCGTTGCGTTATTAACGGGTGCGGATATTAACTGGTACAGCTACGAATACCATTCCCAAACATTTCATTAAATTAATAGGGGGATCAGCTCAGGGTTTTAGATTATATTGGTAATATTTCTGATCTGACTTCGCTGTTCATTCTTATTCATGTCAAATTCCGTAGCTAGATTTTTCTACATGCTGAAGGCATTGTTGCTGTTATGCCTGTTATGTTCTGCCGGCGTGCAGGCCGATAGCTCATGGCAAAAAGAGTCATCACGCTATCTTGAACAGTTATTGAAAAATAACCCGGATCAACTGCAGGAGCTGAAAGAATCAGACGTACTGGAATTTTATCGAAAGCGTAAATATAAACCGCTGTGGTCGAATGAAAAGGGCAGGCTGGATCGTGCTTATGATTTATTGCATGTCATTATCAAGGCCAAAGATGAAGGGCTCGAGCCTGCTGATTACTACCTCGAGGAGTTCAACAAGTACTGGGATTCAACAGGACTGGGTGAATCGGTCCAGCTCGACCTGTTATTGTCTGCAGCTTTGTATCGTTACAGTAATGATGTGTACTCAGGCAGGTTAAGCGCGAGTGATCTGGACCCTGAATGGTATATAAAGAACGAACCCCTGAATGTCAGTCGTCTGTTTGCAGATGTTGCCAGGAAATCATCGATCGCCAAAGTGCTGAAAGAGCTTCCACCGCAGCATGCCGGTTACCAGTCATTAAAGCAGCAATTGCACAACTTTCGTGAGCTGGCGCAGCAGGGTGGATGGCAAAGGTTGGGGTGGGGTCCGGTCCTCGAGCGGGGCATGCAGCATGAACAGGTGGTGCCGTTGAGACGGCGGCTGAAACTTACAGGTGACCTGGCCGTGGACCCTTTTCCCGATATGGATATGTACGATCGATGGCTTGAAGAGGCGGTGATGCATTACCAGCAAAGGCATGGTCTGGAAGTCGACGGTAAGGTTGGACCGCAAACGCGCAGATCACTGAATGTCATGGTTAGTGACCGAATCAGGCAGATTCGCATCAACATGGAGCGCTGGCGCTGGATGCCACGCAAGCTGGGGAAGCGCTACGTGATGGTCAACATGACCGGGTTTGAGCTTTACATCATGGAGAATGGTTCAGAGGTGCTGTCTATGCCTGTGATCATAGGCAAATCCTACCGCTCAACCCCCACTTTTTCCGGCCTGATCAGCTACATGGAATACAATCCTTACTGGACGATTCCGAAGAAACTGGTGCTGGAGGATATTATCCCGCGCCAGCTGCGTGATCCTTCGTATTTATCAAGGAAATCAATCAAGGTTTACAAAGGTTGGGCAAATGCGAAGGAAATTGACCCGAAAACCGTGGACTGGAGCAATCTGGACGAGGACCATTTTCCCTACTGGATGCGCCAGGAGCCCGGACCCAAAAACGCCCTCGGCAGGGTCAAGTTTATCTTCTCTAACCCATACACCGTGTACCTGCACGGGACTCCGGACAGGCACCTGTTTGACCGGGTCGTGCGTGCTTTGAGTTCGGGCTGCATCCGGGTTAAAGATCCGGTCCGGTTAGCGGCTTTTTTACTGAACGACGGCACTCAGAAGAAGGAAGAAGAGGTGCTGGCGAACATCCACCTGGGGACCAACCAGGGCGTGACTCTGCCTGTCGCGATTCCGATTTACCTTGTGTACTGGACTGCCTGGGTCGACCAGGATGGCAAAATGAACTTCAGGCATGATGTTTATGGCCGGGACACCCAGCTGAACAAGCTATTCAGCAGTTAACATTAGCAGGCCGAATTCGTGTAAAATGAACAACCTTTATGTCATTCGTCATAAAATCCTTTAAAATCCGCTTTTTTACACTATATAGTGTGTTTATACGTTGAATATTTACTATCGGTAGTCGTTATGCCTGTTAAACTTTTAGAAAACCAGAATATTATACTGTCCCGTAGAGGATTCCTGAGATCTATGGCGGGTGCGGCGATGACTTTGGCCGCCCCCGGTGCGATCGCGTCAGTTGCTGCTGCGCCGGTACGTGACCGTGAGCTGTCTTTCTACAACACCCATACCGGTGAAAAGCTGTCTGCCACATTCTGGTCTGACGGAAGCTACCTCGGTGATGGTATCGAAGAGATTAGCTGGTTGCTCAGAGATCATCGCGCCGATGCTTCAAGCGCCATGGATCCAAAATTACTCGATCTGCTGCATCAGCTGCAGACAAAAGTGGAACACCAGGGCGAATTTCATGTGATTTCGGGTTACCGTTCACCGGCAACCAATGAGATGTTAAGCAAACACAGTTCAGGCGTGGCCAAGCGCAGCTATCACATGTTGGGACAGGCCATTGATGTGCGCCTGCCCGGTTTTGATACCCGTCAGCTACACAAAGCCGCAAAATCACTCAAGGGTGGCGGGGTCGGTTATTACGCCAGTTCCGACTTTGTTCACCTGGATGTAGGCCGGGTTCGATACTGGTAGCCTGACCGCCTGTTTTCTCTGCGCCACTGCGAGAGTAAATATATAGTCTTTTCTGTATAGCCAATCCTGACTGTACTGACAAAAAGTTCATTGTCGGAATTTGAATTAAGATAACACTGACTTCAGATAAATCCTGACTATTACAAATAATACATGTCACCTCTGCGTTCTCTGCGCCTCTGCGAGACAAAAAGTGTTCGTATAACCGGGGGAGGTTCATTGCGTCCCTTTATTTGTCTATTTGTCACTGCCCCCGTTTATTTATACTAATATTAAAAAATAACAGTCTTTTTTATTAGTCCTGCAGTCATAATTGGAGTCTGACATGAATCCGCGTACCCCGGCTAATCTTGTCGAGCGACTCAAAGTCTTTTTGCAGAACAACCCTACAGATGCCCACAAGGTAATGCACCAGTTTGTTCTGCTGGGCCGGCCTTTGCTGCTGCGTAGCGAGCTTATCGATGCCTTCAGGTTGCTGTGTGATTCCGGTGAAATCGACCAGTCGGCTCAATCCACGATTGCCGAGTCTTTCCAGGCTTGCCAGGAAGCGATTGTTAACCACTCATGGATCATTCTGGCATTTCGTGGCCGGGTGGCGCGCTGGTGCTATCTGCGCATCCACCTGGACACCATGAGCGTCGAAGAGGTGTCTCTGGAAGAGTTCCTGCGTATCAAGGAGCAACTTGTCACGCACCAGCACGAAGACGAATTTGTGCTGGAAATTGATCTTGCTCCGTTCGACCGGGAGTTCTACAAGCTGCATGAACCGGACTCGATTGGACGGGGTGTGGAGTTTCTCAATCGTCGCCTTTCCAGCCACCTGTTCGAGGAAATGGGAAAGAAGGCCGAGCATGTGCTGGAATTCCTGCGCGTTCACCGCTACCGCAATCAGCAGCTCATGCTGAACGAGAAGATTACTGATCTTTCAACACTGCGTCATGCACTGCGTTACGCCGAGGACCTGCTCGATGGATTACCTTCGGATGTGCCGTGGGAGGTAACGGTACACGAACTCAGGCACCTGGGCTTCGAGCCGGGCTGGGGCCGCGACGCGGCGCGCACCCGTGAGACCATGCGTCTGTTGCTCGAGATTCTCGAGGCGCCATCGCCGGACAACCTGGAGGCTTTCCTCGGTCGCATACCCATGATCTTCTCTGTGGCGATTCTCTCGCCCCACGGTTTTTTCGGGCAATCGAATGTACTCGGTCGACCCGACACCGGTGGGCAGGTGGTCTACATCCTTGATCAGGTCAGGGCAGTGGAGCAGGAAATGTATAACCGGCTTTACGAGCAGGGGCTGGACATTACTCCCCAGATCATGGTCATTACACGGCTGATTCCCGACGCAGAGGGCACGAACTGTGATCAACGCCTTGAACACATCGCCGGCACCCGTTATGCCAACATTCTGCGGGTGCCCTTCCATAGTGCTTCGGGCGAGATCGTACGCCAGTGGATATCACGTTTCGAAATCTGGCCTTACCTGGAGCGCTTTTCCCGCGATGCCGAGCATGAGCTGCTGGCCGAACTGGGCGGGCGGCCGGACCTGATCATCGGTAATTACTCCGATGGCAACCTGGTGGCCTCGCTGATGTCCCGGCGCCTGGGCGTCACCCAGTGCAACATCGCCCATGCACTGGAAAAGACCAAATACCTCTACTCGGATCTCTACTGGAAGGACAACGATCCCCAATACCATTTCTCCTGCCAGTTCACTGCCGACCTGATTGCTATGAACACGGCGGACTTTATTATCGCCAGCACCTACCAGGAGATTGCCGGCACCAGGCACAGTCTGGGCCAGTACGAGAGCTACGCAAGCTTCACCATGCCGGGGCTGTACCGGGTTCTCAATGGCATTGATGTCTATGATCCCAAGTTCAATATCGTCTCGCCGGGGGCCGATTCCGAAGTCTATTTCCCCTATACAGAATCGTTGTGCCGCTTCACCCACCTGCACGGCGAGATCGATTCCCTCATCTACGGCGACGGAGAAGCGACACCGAGTCGGGGCGTGTTGACTGACAGGGGCAAGCCAATCATTTTTACGCTGGCTCGAATGGACAGGATCAAGAACGTCACCGGCCTGGTGGAATGGTATGGCAGGAATGCGAAGCTGCGCGACGAAGCCAACTTGCTGGTTGCCGCCGGGCACATCGATCCTGATAACTCAGACGACGAAGAGGAGCGCAGCGAGATCAATCGCATGCACGAGTTAATGGACGAGTACGAGCTCGACGGGCAGGTGCGTTGGCTGGAACGACAGGTCGACAAGGAACGCAATAGCGAGGTCTACCGTTATATTGCAGACCACCGTGGTGTCTTCGTCCAGCCCGCCCTGTTTGAGGCATTCGGTTTAACGGTGATCGAAGCGATGAGTTGTGGGCTGCCCACTTTCGCCACCTGCTACGGCGGTCCTTCCGAGATCATCGTGGACGGAATATCGGGCTTTCACATCGATCCCAACCACGGCGACCTGGCTGCGCAGCGTATAAGCGATTTCCTGGTGCGTTGCAGTGAAGAGCACGGCTACTGGGAGCAGATTTCCAGGGGCGGTCTCGAGCGGGTCAATGCACGTTATACCTGGCGACTCTACGCTGAGCGCATGATGACCCTTTCCAGGGTGTACGGTTTCTGGAAGCACGTCACGGGGCTCAAGCGCACCCAGACGCGTCGTCATCTGGAGATGTTCTATGCACTGCAGTACCGGCCGCTGGCATCAGCGCTGGAACAGGAAATGAATTCGCAGACGGATGATTAAATAAACTGAAATAGTCAGGATTCAATCTGACAGTCAGTGTCATATTAAATCAAACTCCGACTATGATTTTTTATCAGTTACAGCCGAGACTGGTTATATCGAAAAGGCTATAGATATTTACTCTCGCAGAGGCGCAGAGAACGCAAAGGAAGACGAATAAAACGATACTGTCTTAGCAAGAAACACAAGTCACCTCTGCGAACTTTGCGTCTCTGCGAGAAAACGATATGCTAAAACTCCAGCATCGGCTGGTTTATCGGTCAGGCGAAAACATACAGTAACTGTCAGATTAAGTCGGAACCAGTACAAATAAACAGAAGCTGTACTGTTTAGAGAGCAATTGCTTCTGATATTCGTGTTAATACTTTTATGACCAGGTCTATTATTTTTTTATGCAAGTCCCGATAAGAATAAGATTTTCCAGGAAATGCAAGAGGTGCGGCCTGCATTATCCCGAGAAAGAGCCTGTCTGCCCGCACTGTGATGGCCTCACTGATCAACAGGTGCGCAAGTTCAGACTGCGGCACAGCAATGATCTTGCCGGCAATGCGAATATGGGGCGGCTATTTTTATATGTCGCCGGTTTGCTCGTCGTTGGAATGGTGATCTTCCTGTTAAATAAAAGCTAGCCCGTTTGCCCCTGAAATCCAAATAGGACAAACTGTAACTGGAATATAAGCAGTTAACGGTCTGGAATGTCGATAAATATTCTTCATTATACGTCCGCCTTTTTGCAATATGCGGGCTAGCATTAAATCGGGGACGATTGAGCTGCCTGTTCAGGTGTTTGTTAACCCGGTGATTGGTCCATGCGTTGCCGGTCATAAAAAATTTCATTTATTCAAAAAATGTTGAGCGTGATCAAAATGTGTTTAAAACCGTATTGTGCTCATGTAAAGATTCGGCTAGTGTTAACAAGCAGGCGCGTTCCTAATATAAGTGAACGCTTTAGTATCGCGCTTATGTTGTGTTGTTAATATAGGTTTAAATGTGTAGAAAAGGAGAAAGGCAATGCGCATTTCAGGTATTTTCTCAATAGTCCTGTTATCAATATCATTTACGGTCGTCGGTGGTGAGATTCCGGCCGATAAGAACATTATTGTGTTCCCGGGAAAGTTAGGGGATGTCACGTTCAACCACAAGCTGCATTCTGGCCTGGAAAATGTAGGCGGCGTGGAGAAAGTGGAATGCAGCACCTGTCATCATACCTATGAAGGAGAGGGTGCGGTCAAAGCATGTAGTGAATGCCATGTGCGCGGTAAAACACAGGCGTCTTCGGACGCGCCGGATCTGAAGAAGGCTTTCCATTTCCGCTGCCGCGAATGTCACAAGTACACTATGGAGCAGGGAAAACATGCTGGCCCCGACAAGAAGTGCAAGCTCTGTCACGTGAAGTCAAAAAGTTAAAAGCTTGTTAGCCAGTAGATACCGGAAGGCACATGCGTAGTTGAATCGCGGCTGCAGGCTAGCCACAGCCACCGGCGCGCGCTACTTTCTTCAGCAGTTTGACCCTGGGTGTGTATTCTCGCTGTGGCGTATGATGATCATCCGGATGCGATGCCCCATGGCGTTCACCGAGGGCCTTGTTAAATGGATGTCGAAGCTTGCCATCCTGGATGGCCAGGCTGGTAGTTCCATGCTCGCTAACCTCTTCATCGGCAACGCCATATATATTCAGCCAGTGATTGATGCCGCCCTCGAGGATATAAGCGTTCGGTTTTGCCAGAGCCATCAGCTGTTGCCAGGCCCTGGTTGATAGAATCTCATCATTGCTGACCAGTACGATCACAGCATTCTCCGGCAGGGAATGAATTCGTTTGCGTTGCGCAGGCAGTGCCTGCAGCGGCATGCGCTCGGCATCGACCAGGTGAAACTGATTCCAGTCCGATTCGCTGCGTACATCATAGATGAGGAGGTCGATGTATTCGTCATTCATCATGTGGAGCAGTTCAGCCGGGTCTATGTAGACCATTCGCTGTTCCAGCCGCGGTGCATATTCTTCGGCAAGATACGTCCACTTTTTTTCCAGATCGGGCTGTTTATAAAAAACCAGCATTGCCGAGACCAGTACTAAAATGAATGCGGCCGCTATACGCAATCCAGGCGGGCTCTCGTCTTCATGCTCTCCATAGATGAGTCTGCTGACCAGGCCAAAAAACCAGAACATGACCAGCGCCATCAGCACCAGAAGCAATACCACGACACCGGTATCAAGACCAAACAGCTCGGGCAAGGTAAAACGCCCCATGAAACCCGAGTTCCAGAAGCTGTTGAAGTATTCCACGGTATCGCCGAAGAGCAGCACGCCGGCAATCACACCGAGTACAAAAATGGCACCGTCGACTTTCAGTGTCGCCAAGCTGACCAGGGACGTACCCGGGCAGTAGCCGCCGATAATGAAACCGACGCCCATGATGAGGCCACCCACGATACCAGGCCACAGATAGGTCGGATTGACCCAGACCTCGTCGTAGTCGAGCAGCCCCAGTGCTGTGGACAGAAAAATCAGTGTCATCGCGACGATAATGGCGGTGAACATTACTTTCAGCACAGTCAGTTCGCGAAAATAAAACTGGGCCGCAAGTTTGCGGGCATCGCCGAAACCGGCGGATTCGAGAATAAAGCCGAAGGCAAAACCGATCGAAACATAGACCAGGTAGGATACGGGGATGCCGAGTTCGGCGGCGAGGTCAAAAGGGGCCATGATCTATCGCTCCTGCTGCCACAGCCGCCTGACAAACCAGGCCAGGCCATAGCCACCCGCAAACACGGCTAGCATGAACGCCCAGCTGCCGACCGATAGCACTGCACCGCCGCTCAGTGCCTGGCCCGAAGTGCAGCCGCGTGCCAGCCGTGCGCCATAGCCCATCAGTAAGCCGCCGACAAAGGCGTAGGCCCAGCGTGACCTGGGACTGATCTGTGGTCCATGATAAGTCTGTAACTTGACACGTTTGCGCAGCATGCCCGAAGCAAAGCCTCCGAGCAAAATGCCGGCGACCTCCCAAACGATCCAGTGATCCAGTGGGTCCCGGTCGCCACCGGCCATGCGGGCAATATACGGTACCTTGTCCACATGTTCGGGTACCACCAGGTCCTGCACGGCAACGGCAATCCGGTTCACGCCGCCGGACGATCCCAGCCCATGTCCGGTAATAAAAAAGGAAAGAAACAGTACTATACCGAGCAGAACCCCGGCTACGTAGGGATTCCAGTACTTTGTTTCATTTGTTGTCTGCTTCATGTTTCACTCATTTATTCATGATTTTCAGGGTCTTGTATGACTGGGCCACGTCATTCTCGGGCGCAAACTGCAGGGCGCCGTCGCTGTTTATGACGAACTCACCATCAAGCACGATATCTGTGGTATCTGTCACGACTGATGGCTGCACATTGACCGGCTGGTACGGGGACAAAGTAAAAGCAGCCGTAGTCTTTTTGTCTTCGCGGTGACAACGTGTGCAATCCCGGTTGACCTGATCACCATGACGGACATTGTGGTGAATGTGGTAGGCCCGAATCTCGCCCCTGATTTCGGGATTTTTCACACCGCTGGCACGCAGGCGCTCCTTGATCAGAACCACCTTCGCAGCATCATCAAGGCGCAGTTCTTTGTCCTCCAGTGTTTCATTGCGGTTTTTATCAAAGGCCAGCATGATGTCTTCGTCATAACCACCACCACTGATCCAGGCGCGGGCAACAATATCGGTGGCAAGCTCTTCTCCACTCACTTTATCTACCCAGAACCAGCGTGTCACCAGATTGAAGGGCAGCACCTTGAGATCTCCCTGCACGCCGGTGCCCACGCGTAACAACGGTGTGTAGCCCTGGATATAGGCCGTGCTTGCATCCTTTACATCACCGCTTACTCCACGGTAACTTGACTGCGGTGTACCATCGGGACGTGCGACCGTGGCATCGATGGATTGCTGGGCCGCCATTTGCAGTTGCGGTACGTGGCACGATTCGCAGGCAACCGCCTTGAAGTGTTTATCCTGTTCCGGCAGCCAGCTATGTGTACCTGTCAGACTGTGGCAACTCTCACAACGGCGCCGGTTGCCGTCTGGGGCGGCAACGCTCCCCACTTCCACCTCTCCTGCCAGGCGCTCCGGCCGGTGTCGTGAATAGTGGCAGTCGCCACAGGAAACCAGGCGCGCAGCATGTACATCCCAGGGCATGTCGAGCTGGTCCTTGGCTTCAAGGTTCATCGCCGACAGGCGTACCAGTTGGGGCGAGAATACCTGTCCGGTTTTTTCCGTAGTCCATTCTTTGCCGTTTCCGAGCTCAACCAGCAGGGGGCCGGAACCATCATGTACCATGCCATGGCAGGCTCCACAGTTGGTTTCGGATACCGGGTGCAGTTGCAGTTCGGCTTCACCATCCTCGGCCACTCGCTGGTTATTCCAGACGTAGCCCTCGGCAGTTTTATCTACCAGGTCGGTGGCAGCCAGCGTTGCGGTCACCGACCATTCGGGCTCACCGGACTGAATGGCTTCGAGTCTGCCTGCATGGTCAGGTTGTGATATATGGCAAAGGAAACAGTTCATTTGTTCATTGTCGGTCGCAGGAATGTGCGGACCGTCAGTCATCAAAAGCCTGCGTTCGACAGGCAGTTTACTATCCTGCACTCGGGTGTGATAACCATGTGCATCGAGAAACTCGGGCTCATCGAGTTCGTGACACATGCCACAGGTTTGCGATATTGATAAGGGTTCGCCTGACTGGCTGACCGGCTCGCCGTTTGCGTCCATCATGTATATGGGGGCGTGCTCCTCAACCTGATGCATCAATGGATCGCCGGGATAGCCGAGGGCGGTCCAGTCGATGCGCCCCAGTTCACCGTGGCAGTCCCGGCATTGCAGCGCCTGGTCCAGGCTGGTGACCATGTGAGACAGGGGGAAATACATCTCGGTGGGCGCAAAATCAAACTCTCCGCTGTAGGGCAGGTCAGTCATTATCGAACCCAGTTCGAGGGCTGTTTCCCAGTCGAACCGGGTCCAGAACCCCAGGTCACCATGGACGTTGGGAATGAGGAAATAACGGTTTTCCTTATCATAAGGTTGTTTACCGCGGTGTACCTTGAAAGGCCATATTTTCGCCGTGAGATCGGTGCGATCGCCGAGTGGTTTGTTAATGCTTGTCGGTTTCGATGGGTCGATCTTGTCTCCGACGATATAGCGTGTCGAAGTATGGTTGTACCAGTAGTACTCGGGCCGTTTTTTCTTCGACCATGTGAAGCGGCCCTTGATTTTCATGTATATATGTTCGTCGGTGATGTCGAGGTCCTGGCCTGCTTGCGACCAGTCCCAGCTGAGCTTGGTTCCGGTATCGGCGCCCATGTGTGGTACATGGCAGGACTGGCAGGACAGGCGATCGGTATGAGCATTGAGCCGCACATCTTCGTGTGGCTTATCGACGTGGCAATCATTGCACTCGAGGAAGTTTTTGCGGTCCACGCTCACTGCCATCGAGCGTCCCCGAATAAGGTGCTGCTCAGTGAAATGACAGTCGATACACTGCATATCGAATTTACCCATGTGAACGTCGATACGGGCACTGGGGAAAAGCAGTGTGTCATCCATATCACCGTGCTTGACGGCGTCGCCGCCTCCGCCCTGGAAGTGGCATGCGCCACAGTTTCTGCGGCCCGGCAAGCCAACACTTCGAGCCGCTTCCAGCAGGTCTACGGATTCATCCGGTAATCCTGCGCCCTGGTATTTCTTAAGGTATGTACCGCTGTTATCGTGGCAGACCAGGCAATCGACACGTGTCTCGTCCGTGAAATCAAAATTTTCATCTTCCCAGCCGTAGCCGATGTGGCAGGTGGTGCAGGCCGGCCAGTTGGACTGAACACCGATGCAGAAATTGTTGATGACGTTGCGCTTGCCGATGCGCAGTGGGTCGTCATGTCCGGGGAGCATGACTTCCTCGCCCTGCCAGTTCCAGTGGGCTGTCTTCATCACCTGTTGTGCGGAATCTTTGTGACACTCCAGGCAGGCGCGTGTGACCGCAGGCCCGTCAGCAAACGGTTCGTGGAAGAAACCGCTGTGGTCGGTATGTGCTGCCTGTTTTGCCAGTCTTTCCTGGGCGTCAATGCGAAGAGAGGACGTTTCAGGTTCGCGGCTGCATGACATGCTGGCTGCTAATGCGAACAGCATGGCAATAACCATAAGCAGTTTGCTTATGGAATAATCTACGCGGTTAGTTAGATAATGAACCAACTTACTATCCCTGAAAATAATGCTAATGCATTATTAATATCTACATTAATATACTTATGTGTCGTAAACATTGATAATTATCAATGTTATGTGCACAAACCCGGATAACCGTTGCTGGATTACAAGTACGCTTCAGATTTCAGTGTTCGCTAATGTAATGAACAATTGTGATTTGATCCCACTTGTAAATTCTTATACTTGTCAAAGTCCACCATGATCCCTGCTATCACTATCGGCATCCATTTCCAGCAACACATTGACAGTGTCCTGTTTACCTGCAGCGGTTGCCAGCATCAGTGCCGACCTGTTATGTGCATCACGGGCATTAACATCAGCGCCGTTGGCGTGCAGAACCCGGATAATCTCGGCATGCCCCTGGATTGCCGCCTGCATGATCGCGGTTCTTGCCATAGCATCCCTTGCGTTGGCATCTGCGCCCTTCGCCAACAATAGCTTCATGGTCTCAATGTGCCGGTTATTTGCCGCATACATCAAGGGTGTTAACTGTTTGTTGTCTTTTGCATTGACCTCGGCACCACGGGTGAGCAGCATACGCACAATTTCGTTTTGACCTTTTTCCGACGCTGCCATCAGCGGCGAGAAGTTGTCACGATTGTTAGCATTAACCTTCGCACCCTTGTTTAGCAGGATGTTTAACGATTCAATATCATGATGTTCGATGGCGAGCAGCAAGGGAGTCATCTTGTTTTCACGGGTTTCGACCTCAAGATTCGCATCGTTGGCTACAAGCAATTCGAGCATGGGAATATTGTGAGTAGCTGTTGCGTACAGCACGGGCGAGATGCCGCCATTGTCTTGCGTATTAACATCGGCACCCTTTTTCAACAAAACTTCAACGACATGAGTACGGCCACGCATTGCAGCCCAGTTGAGCGCGGTATGGCCTGTTATGTCCCGGTCATCGACAGTAGCACCATTTGCAAGCAGTGCATCGACGATTTCAGCATGGCCGGCTGCCGCTGCTAGAATCAGCGCGGTTCGTCCGGTTCTGTCTTTTGCCCTGGCATCGGGGTCAACCCCCTGTTTCAGTAAGGCCTGTACCTCGGCCAGGTTGCCAAAAGCTGCGGCATGCAGTAGTGCCTTCCTGTTGGTCGTGTGTGCAGGAGGTGTCTTCGCGGTCTCCGGTTTCTGCCCGTCTGCCGCTGAAGCCGGCGCCGGTTGTTGAGCAGCACCCGCGGGTGTTGTTGCTGCCGGGAATCGCGGCGGATTGGCATACTGGCGATGTTGCGGGTAGCCGCTGCCACCCTGACCCCGATAGCCGGGATAGCCGTTACCCATACCCCGTCCATCACGGCCGGGATTCAGGTAGCGGTGGTCCGGACCCACGGCATCACGCGTATAGATCGAACCCGTCGGAGCGTTCTTTGTGCCGGGAGGTGTTGTCGTCTGCTGATCGCCATCGACGTCTGCCGATAATACGGACAGGGGTGCTGCTGTGATGAGCGTGAGAGTCAGAACACCGGAAAGGATTTTGAACATGGATTTATTTTAGTTGCTGAAGATTTTATTCATTGCCTTATATGCTGGCAGAAACCAACACGCCCGTCGCCCCACCGGTACTCTGGCTGGCGGCAGGAACCGATAGCGGCGCCGGCAGATCGTGCAGATGTGGCATGCACGATCGCCGGCACATTGGCGGGTTTAGCGGTGACTTACTAGTTGCGGCGTACCTTGGTTTGAGCTGTCGCAGTGTCGTTCACCGGATTGGTGTCACCACCGTCTGAGGTCACAACTGCTGTCCAGCTGATCGTTGACGGTTTGCCATCGGGGGCAGTCCATTCCCACATGGCGTCGAACTCATCACCAGCTGCCAGATCGGTGGTGCTATTCGAGAACTCAACGATATCACCCCTGTTGGAAACGCCGGTCAGGGTGACGGTACCCGATGCGGCAGCCGGACCGTTGTTTGTCACTTCAACCGCAACAACCGTTGTTTCACCCAGCAATACCCTCGCAGGTACATCCAGCTCGGACAAGGCCAGATCGAAGTCTGTCGGTGGTTGCGGTACTTCACCCTCATACTCGATGATGAGACGGGCGTTGTACACGGCCGTGGACTTGCGATCACCCTTGACATAAACAGCGAGGTCAAAGTCGTTGGTCATCGGCAGGCCGTTGGTTGTGATCGGAATGTCATTGACTATCTCTTTCACAGTAACAAACTCGTTAGCCGCTACATCTACCCAGCCCTTGCTGGTCGCCAGCGGTGACGGGCCTTCTGACTCATCCCAGTCGAGCAGGTTGATCACCGTGGTCACCGGGGTACCTACTACGTACTTGATATTGTCGCTCTGGAACGGCGGTGGACTGCATTCTTCCAACGGGATTTCCAGCCCCGGCAGGTCCTGACCGAACTTGTTGGGTTTCAGTCTCCAGCGTGGTCCGGAAACCAGCTCTCCCAGCGAGTCATCAGGGAATGCGCTACCGACGAAATCCTGGACATAAAGGTCCGGATCAGCATCATAGGACCACTCGAACGGGTCGCGGTTGATGGTAGTGTAGAAAGCATTGGTGAAACCACCTTGCAGATCCGAGGAGAACGCGTAAGGAGGCTCAGCCGGATCGTCACCGGGCGTGGCTAATGGATCAAGCGCATACGGGGTATTCTTCAACACCGTGCCGATGCCGATGAATGTCGGGTCATTGGCACCTTCCTCAGTATCGATAACGTCACCATCACCTTCGTAGCAGGGTATGGTGGTCTTCCACACTTCATCCAGCTCACCTATCGTGCCCTCGATCCTGTAGGAAGGTTTGCGCCCCGTGGCGGCCTCGTTTTCCAGGTCTTCAGGACGAAGCTGATCGTTCGGGTTGTTGGTGATCCAGTGATTGACCACCAGCTCTGCCCGGGTGACAACAAAATCGGCATCCTCAGCTTTCCACTCCGCCGGGAGTTCCAGTCGGGCGTACATACGGATGTCATTGGGACGTTTGTGCATGCCACCCCAGCCATACAGCGGCTTGCCGTCGTCCTTGAGCTGCACTGAGTAGTCTGTACCCAGCGCAATATCGTTCTGCATGTCGGTCTTGTCGTTGGGGAACATCTGGCAGCCTTCCGGGTCATTTTCGGCTTCACAAGGTGTGGGGTCGATTAAACGGGTAGTCGGAAGCCCGTCGACCAGGATCAGCGTGTTGTCGTCCAGCGGCGCATCGGCACAGTTGAAACTGAGGCTGCCGTCGGGTGTTGAAATAATAGCCTGTGTTGCGGGTGGGGGTGCGAGCGGGTCTTCGACGAAGAAATAGGGAATGGTCTCGTAGCAGCTGAGCACATGTTCCAGTACGGTGTAGTGCTCGGTCTCGCATTTGACCGAGGTTCCGCCGAGCCCCTGGCACCAGGTGCCGAGCGGTGGCTTCACCTTGTAGGTCTCGGTGGCCGCATTGGAGACCTTGATCCCCATCAGGGTATCACCATCCATAATGTTGCCAACAAAACCTTCCAGGTAGTCGCCGTCCCTGATTTTGCCTTGCGCACCCAGAAAATCAACAATGTAATATCCGAATTCGCTGTCGACGGGGTACAACGTCACCCCCTGCTTGTCGACTACCGGGCCATTGTCGTCGGGACAGGACGGAGTAGTAATGTCGAGGCCACAGATAATGGATAAATCCTGGGTAGCGCCGGTTGTACCAAAGGTACTGCCGTCAAAACCGCCCATGACGTCATCAACTGAAAAAACGTGCAAAGGTGATTCATAGGCGAGGGCCGTGCCCTGTAAAAACATCAGTAGTACCGTTGTTTTCACAAGGTTAAAACATATTTTAATGATACTCATAACAAATTCCTTCTTTAGATTCATTTAATAAGCCCGATAAATACATGCAAGATTTGCGTATATTCAGATAACGATAATAATGACTCGGTGGATAATTAGATTGATCCCAATCAATATATCGATTGGAAAACAGAAGATAGTCCGGGCTTATTACAGATTAGCGAAAGTTCGTACATGGACTCCGCCTTTTTACAACGTTAATTTTGTATAAAAAATTTAAACAGCTTGCGCATATACGGCTTCTTGTTAAAGACGCCATCCGCTCAGAGAGTGATGATAATTTTGATGGTGCATATGAGACAAAATATAAATATAAACAGGGAGTTGTTCAATTGCATGAATCTAATATCAAGTAACACGGGAATTTTAATCTTGCGCACAGACGTCCGTAATATGCTTGTCATGCCTGCGACAAATCCGAAAGGATTGAATTTAATCCGGCTAAAAACCTGCCAGGATGACGGAGTATAAAAGATTATATGAATTTAAGTTCGAATGTAGTTAAAACTCGAGTAAAGTGTATTGTATGGTGGTGTCAGCCGGCATCACGATTATTATTCCGGACAGCAGTGCGTGGATAAGTTGGACAGCATTGTGCCTCGCCATATATTTCATCACAGCTTTGCCCGCTTTGGGCGCGACATTAACTATCACAGGTAGTATCAATGAATAATATCAAGGTATCCGGTAGTTGCTTATGTGGAGCAGTCAGCTATCAATTTGTCGGCCCGGTCAAAGTTTTTCAATATTGCCATTGTTCACGATGTCGAAAGTTCACAGGAACTGCTCATGCGTCGAACATCATTATTGATCCGGACCAGTTCCAGTGGCTGAGTGGTGAGCAGGATGTGGGCAGGTTTGAATTGCCAGAGGCAAAACACTTTGCAACATCGTTTTGCAAGCATTGCGGCTCATCACTACCCTGGCTGACAAAAAGTGGCAAAGCATTTATTGTTCCGGCCGGAACACTGGACCAGGATCCGCAAGTCAGGCCAATGCACAATATATATTATGCCGACAAGGCCCCATGGTATGAAGAAGTCGGCGATTTAATAAAATATGATGCGCTGCCGGTTAAAGACCGCTGATGTGAAAGCAATCAGCTTGATATGAACTTAAACATAGTAGCATGAGATGAAAATATGGGTAGACGCAGATGCCTGTCCCGGGGTGATCAAGGATATTCTGTTTAGAGCAGCAGAGCGTACAGGAACAGAAATAACCCTGGTAGCCAACCATTCAATACCCGTTCCGCCATCACGCCACATTAAATTCCTCCAGGTCAGGTCCGGCTTTGATGTCGCTGACAACGAGATCGTCAAAAGGCTGGATGGCGGTGATCTTGTGATCACCAGTGATATTCCTCTGGCGGCTGATGTGATTGATAAAGGCGGTTGTGCTCTCAGTCCACGAGGCGAGCTTTATACCGCTAACAACATCAAGGCCCGACTCAATATCAGAGATTTTATGGATACGCTTCGAGCAAGCGGAATAGATACAGGCGGCCCACCTGCGCTAAGCCAAAGCGACCGCAAAGCTTTCGCGGATCACCTGGACAAATACCTCACCAGGCATGGATGAGCTCTAGTCACTGCTGTTCCACATAATCGTTACAAAGATGTATTGAACACTATTATGACAATGATTATTCTGAGTCAGAACTGCAACTGGACATGACAATCCAGAATAGAAATCATCTCATACCCACGGAAGCGCGCTGCTGTCCGGAATAAATATGTCATACCTGCGACAAATACGAATGGATCGGATTTGAACGCACGAAGTGCGGCCCGACAAATTCGGCAGGACCGAATTTGAACAGTCTATGGCTGGCCCGCAGGGCGGAACCCATGGATGGGTGGAGTAACGGCGAAAGGCAGGAAGCCTAAAGTAACGCAGGCATCCAGCGTCTTAAGTCACTGGATTACAGAATACATCCATGTATTCTGCCCTGTGGGCCAGCCATAGGCTGTTCAAATTCAATCCAATTGAATTTAGTCCGGCTAAAAACATGCCGGAATGACGCGTATATGTCGCAGTATTGAGTGCCGGGATACAGCGCTCTACAGGTCGAGCTTCATTCTTGCCTCGGTACCGGCTATATTTTTCTTTCCCCATTTCACTAGTTGTTCAAGTACCGGTCCAAGCGAGCGTCCTGTATTCGTTAGCTGGTAGGCATAGCGGACCGGGTTTTGCTGGTAGGGCGTTTTTTGAATAATGCCGTGACCTGCAAGCCGTTTAAGGCGATCTGCGAGGATATTGGTTGGGATGCCTTCGGGTGAGGAGTGGAATTCGCCGTATGTGCTTTTACCCGCAAACAGGTCGCGTATCACCAGCAACGTCCATTTATCGCCGAATATATCCAGTGTATTAGCGATCGGGCAGGGTGACCGCATCGCGGGTAGTTCTATCGTGTTTTTTCTGCTGCTCATAGCCAGAGTTTAGAACATCTGAATAGATACTTGCAAATAAAAAGCGACTGGGCTATAGTGACTTGCATAAAGCAAGTAACTAGGAGGATTAATCATGACTACACAGGTATTTGACTCTGGTGATGAAAGGGGCGGTACTGCCGTAATCGGCCCATCAGTTTTTTTAATTTGTTTAAGCTGGTTCGTGGTGATTGTCGCTATTGCGCTCGCAGATGGTTTTAATGCCGCTGCTGGTGAAAGACCGTTTGCTATTTTATTTGCAGTATTGATGCCGGTCGCCTTTTTTGGCCTGTCTTATTTGAGTTTAAAAGCATTTAGAAGCTGGGTGCTGGGACTGGATATGCGTCATTTAATCCTGTTGCATAGCTGGCGTATGGTTGGTATGGGATTTGTGTTCCTGTTTTTTCATGATCGTCTGCCAGCTTTATTCGCTTTGCCGGCAGGCCTGGGTGATGCGATGGCAGCCATGGGAGCGGTGTTTCTGGGTATCGCACTGTACGAACACGCGTCAACGGTTTCTCGTAAACGTGTCTTTATCTGGAATACGTTTGGATTGATCGATTTTATGATCGCTGTCTCGCTGGGCGTGATGACAAGGACTGGGGAGATATTTCACTTCAGCGGTAGCGTTGGAAGCGAGATTATGGGTACGTTTCCATTAGCATTGATACCCGGTTTTGCGGTTCCATTCTATGTGATTACGCACCTGATTATTTATGCGAAATTGAGGCAGGAGCAATGACAGGGAAGTTCAGACGACAGCCCACGGTATTTTTTAACAGTATTTATCGAAAATGATATGATGAAACCGTGGTTCGTCCCTGACTAGCGCTTACTTTTTGGGGGGGGCTGGTTAAAGCTGGAAAAATAAAACAGGATATAACATGAGTGGTCTACCAAACTGTCCGGAA
>Ga0316192_10000718_pt1 | contig 24215 bp, 17 predicted proteins | sample MerIslwburrow_MG_FD_204931 | JGI IMG/M metagenome (GOLD analysis project Ga0316192, IMG submission 204931) | Coastal sediment microbial communities from Maine, United States - Merrow Island worm burrow | ecosystem: Environmental > Aquatic > Marine > Coastal > Sediment | place: USA: Maine...
TGAGAAGCGAATGGGCGCGTTCCATTGGAAGCGGTACTTGAGGTCTCTGGGAGCGGTCCCATCCTGCATCTGGGGATAGATCACGACGTTGCGTCCGAAGCCCACCCGACGGTCGTAGCGGTCGATCCTGCCGATATAGGTCCCTGCATAGACGATGTTCGGATCGTCGGGATGGACTGCGATGTGGCCGCTCTCGCCGCCACCGACGTCGAACCACGATTCTTCTGGAGTCAGGACGTTGGGTGCCCAGGAGGGGACGCTGATAGTGCTGTTGTCCTGTTGAGCTCCATAGAGGCGGTAGGGGAACTGGTTGTCCACCATGACCCGATAGAACTCGGCCGTTGGCTGATTGTGCTGGCTCGACCATGTCTCGCCGCCATCGAGGGTGACGTTGGCGCCGCCATCGTTGGCCTGGATCATGATCTCGGTGTCGTTGGGATTGATCCACAGGTCATGGTTGTCGCCGTGGGGCACGGGTCGTTTCTCGAAGCTCTGACCCCCATCGATCGACTTGAGGAAGTGAACGTTGTTGACGAAGACTGTGTCAGGGTCTGCCGGATCCCCGTGGACGTGGGTGTAGTACCAACCGCGGGTAGTCAGGCGGTGGTCACCGCTGGTCTGGCGCCAGGAATCTCCGCCATCCTCGCTGCGGTAGAGACCACTGCTATCTCCGACCGCGGTGACCAGCGCCCACACGCGTTCGGACCGGGCAGGTGAGATGGCGACGCCAATTCGCCCCAGGACGCCGCTGGGCAGACCGTTCTCCGCCGCAGCCTCGGTCAGGACGTCCCAGCTCTGTCCTCCATCGGTCGTTCGATACAAGCCACTCTCCTCGCTGCCGTCGATCATGGTCCATGGCTTGCGCTCAGCGCGCCAGATGGCAGCGAAGAGGTGTCGGGGATTGTCAGGGTTCATGGTCAGATCCACGGCGCCAGCCTGGTCGGAGACGTAGAGCACTTTCTCCCAGGTCTGACCGCCGTCCGCCGAGCGAAAGACGCCACGTTCCTCATTGGGTCCGAAAATATGCCCGAGCGCCGCGACATAGACGAGGTCGGGGTCTTGGGGGTGAACGACGACCCTGCCGATCTGACCGGTGTCGCCGAGGCCCACGTGCTGCCAGGACTTGCCCGCATCGGTGGATCGATAGATGCCGTCTCCGGTGGAAATATTGCCCCGGGGGCAGGCCGATCCCGTACCTGCGTAGACCACGTTCGGGTCGGACGGAGCGACGGCTATGGCCCCGATGGAACCGACTCCGAAGAAACCGTCGGAGATGTTCTCCCATGCCTCGCCGGCGCTGGTTGTCTTCCATACCCCACCGCCAGTGGAGCCGAAGTAGAAGGTGTAGGGCTGACCCGGGACTCCGGCCACTGTAGTGACCCGTCCTCCTCGAAAGGGGCCCACCAGCCGGTACTTCATCGCCGAGTAGAGGGCCGGATCGAAGACGGTATTCGAATCGTTCTCTTCGGCAGCCAGGACGGGGCCACCGGTCGGGGTGAGCGTTGTCAAAATCAGGGCTGTGGCGATGGGCCAGAGGCGCAGCCGCGGACTTTCAGCTTTCATGTTCCCTCCAGTTCAGCTTTTTCCTGAGCGGTGTATGAAACCGCTTCGAGGCAGCTTTGCGGAAGCCCAAGAATACGGCAGATTGCCGCGGCCGGATAGGCCGGCGCGGCGATGGGGATGAGGTGGCCGGGCGTGCCTCCCGGCCGGTCTTTGAGGGCTTGGGGGTTGAGGCGTCCGTCGCTTGTTCCGGCCGACCTTCGAGGGCTTGGGGGTTGAATCGTCCGTCGCTTGCTCCGGCCGACCTTTGAGGGCTTGGGGTCTTGAGTCGTTGGTGGCACAGGGCCACGCACGAGGCTCTCCCCCGTCGTCCTGGGCCTCCGGCTGGAGACCTCGCACGCGGCCTTGCACCGTTCTTTGATGTCAGAGCGCCAAGATGTCTCGAGACTCGTACCAAGGAGTCGTCCCTTACGCCCTTGAGCCCCTACACCCCCACTTCCCCTCAGCCAGAGCCAGAGTTTCGTCCGCGGAGCCCACAGGAAGTTCAGCCATTGGCAGTGAGGACAGGCAGCTGGGAGGTCCTGCCTCCCGAATCGACCTCACAAGATGGTGGTCATCTACCGAGGCCCGAGGGCCTCCAGACCTCACTGCCTCAAGGATCGGCTGGCGCAAGCTGCAGCCGCCTCATCCCCCAGGGCGGGCGGTGAGGCTAGGGCAAGCGGGCCAATTCGGCTCGAGCTTCGGTGATGAGCGGAATACCGTCATCGGCGTCCTTCAGGCGCTCGAGAAAGGCGTCGTAGGACTCGCGTGCGGCTTTAGAATTGCTCATTGCAGAGCTTGCGCGAGCCATCCCCAGGTACGTGAGAGTGTGCACCGGCAGATCCGGTTGGACGCTGCCGAGATCTTGCAACTTCAAGAACTCGGCCATGGCCTTGGTTGGCTCGCTCGCCGCGAGGTAGGCCAGGCCTCTGAGGTAGATCGCCCAGAGTCGACCCCTTTGGTAGGGAATCGTCGTTTCCAGAAGTTTGACAGCTCGTTGCGGATCCTGCTGCTGCAGTGCGATAGCAGCTCGGGCGATGGGGGCCTGGACCTTGTTGATGACGGTGTCGTCCGGAAAGCGCTCCATGAGTTCCTCGAGCAAGGCCTCGGCCTGCTCGACGGCTCCAGCTCGGGCCAGAATGACGGCCGCATACGGCATGGTGTCGCGGCTGCGGGCAATCTGTAGCGCCGCGAGAGCAAGCTCCCGCGACCGCCGCTCATTGCCGAAGGCGGCTTCGTAGGCCGCAGCTTCGGCGGTGAAGTAGGCGGACTGCTCGGTGAAGCCGAACTGCTTTGCGACTTCGACAGCACGGTTCGTCAGATCGCGCGCTTCGTTGAGTCGGCCGGAAGAGGCGGCCACTTTGGCCTGTGCCGCTAGCATCCACGCCTCGCCTGACTTGCCGGTCAGAGACTCCGCCATCCGCTGCATGGTGGCCTCGTCGCCTTCCTGATAGGCGATCAGGTAGGGACCGATGAAAAGCTGGTGATAGGTGAAGCCATTCTTCAGGGCCTCTGCGTAGACCTGCTTGGCCTCGTCCAGTTGATTCAGGCTGCGCAGAGCCTCACCGAGGTTGGAGTAAGGGAAGGCATGACCGGGTTCGAGCTCCCTCGCCACCCGGCTTTCTTCGACGGCTTTTTCGTACCAACCGAGATCGTTGTACTGCACTGCAAGGTTGTTGACCGGGGTCCAGACGCGGGGATAGGCCTGCTTGAACTGCTCGTAGGCTTCGATCTGCTTGTCGACGTCGCCAGTTACGTTGTCATGGTAGTGCGCCGTGATGTAGAGCTTCTCCCTTTCGCTCACCTGGTCGCGCAGTTCGAAGGCTCTCGTGTTGTATTGGCGAGAGACTTCCCATTCCCGCAGATTTCCGTAGATGGTGCCCAACGCCCCATGGGCGCGGGCAAAATCGGGATCGAGCTCGATGGCCCGCTTCAGGAGCGGAATGGCTTCGTCTTCCTGTCCGCCGGCTCTCAGCTTCTCGCCACTGCTGAATGCCTTGAGCGCCTCCAGCGAAGAAGTCGTGATCTGCTCGACGGGGGCATCGTACTTCTCGATCGAGGCCAAAGATTCGCCCAACTTTAGACGAATCTCTACTGCTGCCGTTCCAACGGCCGACAAGACCTCCTCCTTGCTCGAGGCCTCCACCTGCTCCCGTGCCAATGCCTTGCCGGAAAGACACTCGTCTGCCGTGAGCGTGACGACGTAGTTGCTGCCCAGCGGAGCGATTTCACCCCTGACCAGGGCCTTGAGGCCCTGTCTTTCACAGATCTCATGCGCGATCTCGGGCGTGACGCGATCCTCGGCCTCACGACCCATGAACCGCAGCGCTTCTTGCACCTGCCGCTCTGGGAGAATGTTGAGGTAGGGCGACTCCTCGAGCTTCACGGCCAGGGCCTGCTTGAGAGTGTCGTCGAAGACCGGATCGCCGGTGGTGTTGGTGAAGTCGGTGAGGAGGAGTACGTCGCTGTCGGTGAGGGCGACAGTCCCGGGTTGCCTGAGGAGGAGCAATGCGATCACTGCAACTGCCGCCAGTAGGAGAGCCGAGAGGATCCAAAGAGTCCGTTTCTTGGTGGATGTCTGGGCGGGCTCGGCAATCAGGACTCCTGCCGACGGAGAGCCCATGACCGCCGGGTGGGCACCCGAGATGGCGGGCTGCGAACCGGAATAGGCTGGCACCGCTGCAGTGACGGAACCACTGGAGAGCGGCGTTCCCTGGGCGGTTTCGGGGGCCGGAATGACGGCAGAGGAGTGTCCTGACTCCATGTCTCGACGCAAGCGGCGCAGGTCGGTGTGCAGCTCGAGTGCGCTCTGGTAGCGCAGCACCGCGTTCTTCTCCAGCGCCTTGTCCAGAACCTGCTGGAGCTCCCAAGGGGTTTCGATCCCCAGATGAGATGGAGGTGCGGGAGCCCGGTTCAGGATCTTGTCGAAAACAGCCGCCTGGGTGACTCCGGAGAAGGCCTGTTTGCCGGTGATCATCTCGTAGAGCACGGCGCCCAACGAGAAGAGATCAGAACGGGAATCGATTTCTTTGCCCAGTGCCTGCTCGGGCGACATGTAGGCCACCGTTCCCATTGCTTTGCCCGACCCGGTGAGGTCGGCAGTCTGGGTAGGCGCATCGGCGACGATCGTTTCTTCCTCGCTCGCCGGGGTGATCTGCATTGCCATCTTGGCCAGACCGAAGTCGACGACCTTGGCCTGCCCACCCATCGAAAGAAAGATGTTGGAGGGCTTGATGTCGCGATGGGTAATGCCCTTGGCATGGGCCGCAGCCAGCGCCTCGGCCACCTGGATCCCGAGCTCGATGACGATCTCCAGAGACATGGGCCGGCCACCGATGGCGTACTTGAGGTTCTGACCCTCGAGGTACTCCATGGCGATGAAGGGCACACCCTCGAACTCGTCGATCTCGTGAATGGTGCAGATGTGAGGATGGCTGAGTGCCGCCGCGGCGCGCGCCTCGAGCATGAAGCGCTCGACGGCTTGCTCGTCCTCTGCAACGGAGTCGGGGAGGAACTTGAGGGCGACGAATCGACCGAGCTTGGTGTCCTCGGCCTTGTACACCACGCCCATCCCGCCCCCTCCGAGCTTCTCGACGATTCGATAGTGCGAGACGGTCTTGCCGATCATGGCCAAGTCCCGCGGCAGAGTCATTTCTGCTGACAGGCTGACGCTATTCTACCGTTGGGTGCCCTCGCCGCAAGCAGCCCGATGACCAGACCGCGTATAGGATTGACCAAATGGAGCCACTGGAAGTCCCCATCCGCTTCGAGCTCGATGGCTGGGCGCTGTTCATGGCAGAGCTCGAGCTAGCTCGCGAAGGTGCGAATCAGCTGCGGGGACTGCGCCAATTTGTGACCGCGAAGGTCAGACAGACCCGCAATCTGGAGACTCTGTCGAGCGATCCCACCGTGGCTGGCCTCCGCCGGCTGTTCAGAGCTGCAGGATGTGATCCAACCCGGTACAGGCCCTCATCGGAAGCCCTGCTGCGACGGCTGCTCAAGGGCTCCGAGATGCCGGAGATCCATCCGCTCGTGGATCTCAACAACTGCCTGTCGGCGGAGTTGGCGGTGCCCTGCTGTGTGCTGGCCGAAGGGACTTTCGAGCCGCCCTACGTGATGCGTGCCGGCCAGCCAGGTGAGAGCTACGAGTCTTTGCGAGGCCCCTTCAACCTGGAGGGCAAACCCCTGCTGGTCGATGCCCTGGGTCCCTGCGATGCTCCCATTACCGGCAGCCAGCGTGTCAAGGTGACGGCCGACACGGAGCGAGCCACACTGGTGGCCTACCTGCCAGCAGATGTGCTGTCGTGGAAGGTGGCGCTGGAGAAGGTCGAGGGACTCCTGGTGCGAGCCCCGGTGGCTCATCTCCTGGCTGCGGGTGGACGCTGACGGGGCGGCCAGCAAGCATCTCTTGCGGTCGTGTGAGTCCAATAGACTCAGCCGCGGTCGGTTTGAAAGCGGCGCATGAAGCTGCGATCGATACGATCCTTCAACCACATCACCCATCGCCCTTCGAAGGAGCGGCCCCATTTGGCCCCCAGGGCAATACCATCTCCCAGATTGAGCAGGGTCAGGAAATCGGACTGGGGCCGGTAGGTCTCCAGAGCGTTTCCTGCTGCCCTGGCTCGCAAGTTGCGCATCAGGACGGGTCCCTGCCGCACGGCGTACACGCCCGCCTTGGGCGTTTCAGGAAACTCATCGAGAGTGGCACAGTCGCCTACTGCGAAGAGGTCATCTTCACCTTCGACTTGTAGCGTCGATCGAGTGCGCACGAAACCTCTCGAGTCAGTGGGAAGTCCAGAGTCGCGGAACAGGGAATGGCTGGCTGCGCCGATGACCCAAATCAGAGCATCGAAGTCGAGGGGGTCTCCAGTCTGGAATCGGACAACCCCCTCATCCACGCCAACGACTCGGCGGTCAGGCTCGATCTGAATTCCGCGTCTCACAGCGTTGCGACGGATCCGTCGCGCCAACCCGCTCGGGTAGCCGGCCATCAGGCGCTTGCCTGAATGAACCAGTTGCACCACCAGTGGTCGGTCGATCTCTTTGGAGAGCCTTGCCTGAAGCGTGAAAGACAGCTCGACCCCGCCGGCCCCTCCTCCAACGACGACGACCCGGTAGGTGGAACGATCTTCCTCCTGATGGAGCTCGGCGATTCGCTGCTCGAGGAGATGAACGAGAGTGGCGATGGGTCGGGTTGGAAGAGCAAAGTCCCGGATGCCGGGCAGATCCAGGCCGGCAACGGTGGAACCGATATTGGCCGAAGCGAGATCGAACGAGATCCGGGGTTCGTCAGTCACGACAATCTGCCGGTTCGCCATGTCGATTCTGGTAGCCCTGGCCAGTACGACCCGCGCTCCCGCTCGCTCGGCGAGAGCCGGTATGTCGATCTCGAGATCGGCAACCTTGTACTGGCCGGCGATGAATCCCGGAACCATCCCCGAGTAGATCGCGATCGGGGAGTCGACGATGACAGTGACCCTGAAGCCTGGGACCGGCTCGCGAGCTAGGCTTTCCAGGACCTGGACGTGCGAGTGCCCACCACCTATCAAGACCAGTTCGCGTGTCATGGCCCAAGGATAACCGGCCAGCCCTCCTCCCGTCCGGCCTGGGGTTGAGGCGTCCGGTCGTACCTCCCTGCCGATCCTTGGGGCAGTGGGGGGTGAAGCGGCCGGGCATTGCTTCCGGCCAGTCTTTGAGGGCTTGGGGGAACAGAGGCTCAAGCCCTACGCCCTTACGCCCCTAAGCCTCTACTTCCCAATGCCTCACTGCCTCATAGGTGCTAGAGGTTCGTCCGGATCGTTCGCAGGGGGACGGCGGCGGCCAAGAGAGCGAGCCGACTTCCGAGCAGGAGCAAGAGGAGCAGGGTCGCTACTAAGGGCGTGCGTATGGGGATGCTGGTCGGGTTCAATTCCGGTACCACGCACTCGGATCGGGCGACTCGGGTATTCATGGGTCGATCTCCTCCTCTGGCCCGTTGGCATGCAGGAGTCAGACGAGGCCTGACTGTTGTTGCCGAGCTCCGGTGGGGCCGACGTTCCTTGCTCCTGGCAGGGATTGGTTTCACAAAGACTATCGCAATTGAAGGAGCCATGCCTCGGGGTCGTGGGAGGCACTCCTCGCGGCAGCGCGGTTTGCTGATTCGACCCACCCTCCAGGGCGGGAGTCAGGCCCGCCTGCAAGGGTATTGGGTCACCTCGATGGTCCTGTTACAAACAGAGGGTGAAGGAGAGTCGGATATCCCTTCGGATATCGAGCTCGAAACCGAGGGGGGCCAGGTTTGCCATCGTGGCCTCGTCGAAAGCGATTCGCAATCATCCATCCTCAAAGACCAGCAGGAGGATCGAGAATGAGCAGCATGGACAAGAAGGCCGACCTTGCAGGCCCCGGAATCAGCACCTACGAAGAGGTGGAGAAGATTCTCCCGAATGACTACCAGTCCCTCCTCACACCCATGGAGACCATGGAGGCGGTGTATGCCGTCAAGCGGTACATCGAAGACCACCTGTGCAAGGAGCTCAATCTGACCATGGTTCAGGTTCCTCTGATCGTCGATGTGGAGAGCGGTGTCAACGACATGCTCGACCGGGACGGCTCCAGGACCCCTGTGGAGTTTCCTTGTGGTCTGGGCCTGGACAAACCGATCACGGCCCAAGTGGTCCAGGCGGCCACCAAATGGAAGCGGGTGGCTCTGAAGCAGTTCGATTGCAAAGTCGGTGAGGGAATCAACACCGACATGCATGCCGTACGTAAGGACTACTTCCTGGATCACGATCACAGCGCCTACGTCGACCAGTGGGACTGGGAGAGAGTGATCTCGAGGGATCAGCGCAATCTGGACTTCCTCACCGATGTCGTCGAGAAGATCTGGAAGGTCCTCAAGGGCGCTGAGCTCCACGCCCAGGAGATGTTCCCTCAGCTCGTCAGTGACAAGTACCCGAGCCTGCCGGATGAGCTCACTTTCCTCCACGCCGAAGAGATCCTCGAGATGTATCCCGACCTGCCTCGCAAGGCTCGCGAGACACAGGTTCTGCAGGAGTATCCGGCGGTCTTTATCTATGGCATCGGCTGGACATTGGCGGACGGCTACCCCCATGAGATGCGCGCTGCGGACTACGACGACTGGGTGACTGAGACGACGTCGAAGAAGGGTGCCCCGATGCATGGCCTCAACGGGGACATCCTGGTGTGGAACCCGGTGACACGCCGCCGTCACGAGCTCACTTCAATGGGCATCCGGGTCGATGCCGAGACCTTGAAGACTCAACTGGAGTTGAGTGATCTGCTCCACTACCTGGAGTTTCCTTATCACCAGGCGATTCTCAACGACGAAATCCCGCTTTCTATCGGTGGCGGAATCGGTCAGTCTCGCACTTACATGTTGTTGCTCAAGAAGGCGCACATAGGTGAGGTGAGTGTCACCGTCTGGCCCCAGGAGCTCAAGGACATTTGCGTGAAGAAGAACATCTTTGTCCTCGAATGAAGAATCAGCATCTCCCGGGCTTAGGGGTGTGGAACAGGTGCTAGGGCCTCGACGATTACGTCGAGGGCCTCTGGATCGGTGAGTAGCCCCAGATGCCCGAGGCCCTTCAGGGTGACCTGTCGTGAACCCGGCAGGAAGCAGGTACTCACAGGGTAGACGATCAGGTCCTGCTCGGTCGCCACCGTAGTGACCTCTGTGCCTGGCGCAGATGCGCGAAGATCGGGCAGCGCTTTGATGAAGGGTGAATCAAGGCTCATCATTCGATAGACGGGCCCGAAACGGATCCAGCTCAACAGTCCGGTGCCGTGGTGAGGCGACCCGAGGGTAACGATCCGTCGGGCGCTTGCTGCCAACTCTGGATCGTCTGCTAGTACTTTCCTGGTGATCAGGCCGCCCATGGAGTGGGCCACAATGTCGAATCCCTGATCGTTGAACTGCGACCGCAGATCGTGCATGACACGCGCCAGGGGCTTGGCGTAGACCTCGGCACTCTGGTAGGGCGATCCCAGAAACACCGAGCGAGTCGGTCGGCCGCGATTCTCCAGACGACGGCGGATGCCCCACATGCAGCTTCCCGTCATATGAAAACCGTGGACGCAAATCACAGGCGGTCCGGTCTTCTCGCCAGGTGGTTCTCTTAGTCCATTCTGGAACATATGGGCACAAGCCCACCAGATGATCTCGAGCGCGGCGCCCAGTGTGTGGAGGTAGAAACGCAGCCAGCCTCGGCGGCTGATCGACGGCGGCTCTTGGTCGATCCGATGATAGAAGCGGATCCAGTGGAGGTGGGTGAATGCCGTCCAGAACAGGATCCAGCCGACGATCAGCAGGGCAGCGAGGGGAGGGATCAGGAGAAGAAACAGGGGGTTCATTTTCGGCAGCTGAAACCAAGAAGTCCGGTATCGGACATGCACCATGTACTATTCGGGCGTCCGCTTCCCGAAAGGAGTTGATTCGTGGAACAAGAAGGGTCGAGCCTCTCCAGGATTCTGCGCGATCTGCGGGCTACCTGGCCGCAATTGGCGACCACCGACATTCTCTACAAGATCCTCGCCTTTGTCATTCTCACACCCTTGACAGCTGCCCTGGTGCGAATGGTGGTCTCGATGTCCGGGCGGACGGTGCTGGCGGACGAGGATCTCCTCTTCTTCTTCCTGCGGCCACTGGGATGGCTGAGCCTCATCCTCATCGGCGGTATCACCCTGGCGATTATCGGTCTCGAGCAGGCAGCCCTGATGAGCATTGTCCTCGGAGAGAGAAAAGGCCTGCAGGTGGATTTCTGGCGTGCCCTGGTATTCGTGACCAGAAGAGCGTGGTCCGTGCTGCAGGTCACGGCTTTGATCGTGGCAAGCGTGCTCTTGATTGCGGCGCCGTTCCTTCTGGCGGCAGGCCTGACCTACAAATTGCTACTCACCCAACATGACATCAATTTCTATTTGGCAGAGAAGCCTGCCGAGTTCCTGTGGGCAGTAGGTATTGCCGCAGTTCTTGTCGTAGTGCTGGTGATCCTCCTGGCCCAACGCCTGATCGGCTGGGCCTTCTCTCTACCGTTGGTGATCTTCGGCGGGTCGCGGCCTCGGGCGGCGCTTCAGGAGAGCCGCACCATGGTCGGTGGCAATCAGCAGATGATCGCCAAGTGGTTGATCGGCTGGGCAGTGGCGAGTTTCATCTTTTCGACCGGACTGACTTCGGCTGTGCTGATGGTCGGACGCGAGGTGATTCCACGCCTCACAGGAGCCCTGCCGCTGTTCGTGGTTGCACTCGGCCTCACGCTCCTCGTTTGGAGCCTGGTCAACCTCGTCACGACACTAGTCTCGGCTGCAGTGCTCGCAGTTCTGATTGTCGATCTCTACGAGGAGATGGGTGGAAGCTCTCCAGTTCTCGACAGATCGCAACAGCTGGCCAGGGCCGGATCTCGGTCGAGATCCTTGAGCTTTTCCCGCGGGTTCGTCATCTCTCTGGCCGTGGTGGCACTGATCGCCTCGGCTGGTTTCGCCTTCCTCCTCCTGAAGAAGGCAAGCATTGAGGATCGGGTTGAGATCACTGCCCACCGAGGTGCCGCCATGCATGCTCCGGAGAACACTCTCGCAGCTGTGGAAGCGGCGCTCGAGGCGGGGACCGATTGGGTCGAGATCGATGTTCAGGAGACGGCGGACGGGGAAGTCGTGGTCCTGCATGACAGCGATTTGAAGAAGGTGGGTGGCGTCGACCTCAAGATCTGGGATGCGACCTGGGAAGACCTTCAGGAGATCGACGTGGGGAGCTTCTTTGCAGCCGAATTCAGCGACCAGAGAGTTCCGAAGCTCGAGCAGGTTCTGGAGCTCTGCAGGGGCAAAGCCGGGGTTGTCATCGAGCTCAAGTACTACGGACACCAGGTCAGTCTCGAGGAGAGGGTGGCAGAGATCGTCGATGGGATGGGCATGGCGTCCGACATCAAGGTGATGTCTTTGGACTACGACGGCCTGAAGAGGATGAAAGCCGTGCGGCCCGAGTGGACCACCGGAATCCTGACGTCCGTGGTGATGGGCGATCTGACCCGGATGGACGTGGATTTCTTGGCCGTCAACTCAGGGATGGCGAATCGCCGGTTCGTAAACTCCTCCCACCGTGCAGGCAAGGAAGTGTTCACTTGGACGGTGAACGATGCGCTGGGGATGTCGGCGATGATGGACGTCGGTGTCGATAGCATCATTACGGATGACCCACGGCTGGCGCGGGACGTGCTCGCATACCGTGCCGACCTGAACCCGGTCGAGAGGCTGCTGGCCGGATTGGCGGTCTACTTCGGAGGAGTCAAGGAATCACCAGAGGACAACGCCTGATTCGAATCCCAGATAAAGTAGGGCCTGGTCCACTCCATGACACTGCGTCGGACCAGACTCACGAGGAGGCTTACCCAGAATGCTGGAATTGAACAGAAGCACCCGGATCTCGACTTCGCCTGACAAGTATTTGCGGCGGCTCACCACGGTTACGCTCACTCTTTTCGCCCTCTTTCTTGGTGTGGTGGGAACTGCAGCTGCCCAGAGCAAGGAGCAAAAAGCACGCCAGACGGTGGAGAAGTCGAGGCTCACTGTGGAGACGTTCCAGACCGACGACATCTTCACCCGCAACTACGACGGATACTTGAAGACTGCCAAGGGGTTCCTGATCATCCCTCAAATGGTGAAAGGCGCTTTCATCTTCGGTGGCTCTGGAGGATCTGGAGTGCTGGTGGCACGCAACGAGGCGACTGGCGGGTGGAGCATGCCAGCTTTCTACACGCTTGGAGGTGTGAGCTTTGGACTCCAGGCTGGGGGCCAGGCGTCGGAGACCCTCATCATCGTCACCAATGAGCGGGGCTTGAATCGCCTCTTGAACACCGCAGCGAAGCTCGGCGCCGACCTCAGCGTCGCGGTAGGGCCGATTGGCGAGGGTGTCGGGGCTGCAGGCATCACGGCCGATCTGATCGTCTTCACTAGGAACAAGGGTTTGTACGGTGGAGTCTCCGTCGAGGGATCAGTGGTCGATGTCCGGCAGTCTTGGAATCGGGCCTACTTTGGCGAGGATCTCCGCCCGTCGGACATCTTGATACAAGGCAAGGGGGAGAACCCACACGCCGATCCTCTTCTCGAGGCGGTTGCCAAGCTCACGGGTAGCGAGGCCGACTAGCCAGGCCCTCTTGTTGGAATCCAAGCGTCAGTACTCTTGGCTGAAGTCCAGCAGCGCGAACTTGGTGGGCGTCATCGGGATCTCGGCCTTCACCAGCTGCCGCTGCGCGAGCAGGTAGCTGACAATCACCAGCGCCAGACAGGCGATCGAGAGAGTTACCGTCGCTGGCGTCGAGCTGGTTGCCTGTCGTAGCAGGACCTCCAAGGTGCCTCTCAGGACATCGGGCCGAGCAAATCCAGTTGCAGCCATCACCAATTGCCCGACCATGAGGGCCATGGGCAAGCCGAGAAGGCTGCCGAAGGTCACCTGACGGGTCCTGTCACTCAAGTCCGCACGGAAGGTTCTGAGAAAGACGGCCAGAAGCAGGAACCAGGGGACCAGCACAAGGGCCATGAGAGCCAGGAACTGTCGCTGAACGGCCGGTTCGCCAAGGTTCGGGTAGTCCTCCTCCAGGGTGAGACCTCCCCGCTTGAGTCCCACCACTTTGTCTGCGTCCACTTCGAAGTACCTTTCCAGGATCTCTTCATGAGGGATAGAGGTACCGTAAACACTCTCGATCGCGCGACTGGTCAGGAGGGCTTCGAAGGCCGCCGAGCTCTCATCCGGGGTGTTGAAAGGGGAGTAGATCACTACCGTGCTGTCTTTGAACACAGCGGAGCTCGATGCGGGGTGGGTTTCCCCCCATGGGGACGTGAGCTCGGGGACCTCTCCGTTCCAGGCTATTTCCAGGTTGGAATAGGGGATGCTGACCCAATAGTGGGGTATCTCCACACGATATTGGACGGCCCTGGTGGTGTCGCCAAGATATCTCTGGGTGAGCCAACCTGCGGCGTATCCGAGTATCAGGCTGAGGACGGCCGGCAGGACAAGCAGGGCGAAAAGGAGGCGGCGCGAGATGGGTAGGGGATCCAGGGTGGGTAGGCGAAAGGTGGGTGGGGCGAAGAAGGCCACCAACATATAGACGGTCATGGCCGCAACCCAGAGTCGAACATCGGCATCGGGTTGCCAGGCTCGCAGCACTCCACTCATGAGGAAACCGAGGCCGGCGATGAAAAGCAGGGCAATCCATCCAGTGGCCGCTCCCCACGGTGGAGTGTGGAACAGAGTCCTGGTAATTAGCCCCCCGGGGGTATTGTGAGAGGTCTCTGCAGCGCCAGGCTGCAGAGACTCCGAGCTTCGAGGCGCGGCTGGAGCCGCTTCAGTAGCGCCCTGGGTAGACACTTCAAGTGGCCACAAGCTGAACGACTTCGGAAGGATGCGGAAGGCTCTATAGCCCAAAAGCATGCCCGCCACGATCGCCACGAGCGTGACAGCCAGAGAGCGCTCTGCCGGGATCGCCGCCAGGGCCAGGATCCCGACCGCCGTGGTGAGACTGATCAGAATTGCCCTTCGACCGGTCGGCCGCCGCAGATCCGTGCGGTAGCTCTGCATGACCATGACGGCCAAGAACCAGACAGCCGCTAGCTGAGCGCATATGCCAATGAGCTCCTTCGATCCTCCCGCAAAGGCAGTAAGTCGCGACAGGATCGACATGTGCGCGAGCAGCACGCCAGCCGAAGCCAGGATGATCAGGAGTCCTGCGAGGAGTGTTGCGATGGAGTGGACCGTCCACAGGTTCCGTGTCGATAGGGGCAACGTCATGTCGATCCGGCGACAGCGGCTGCGAACCCCGCCTGCGAGCAGATAGACGGCGAGGGCCAGGCCGAGAACAAGAGTCAGCTCGCTGAATGGGAAAGAGGGCGAGTCGTCTCGAGCGTTCCGCATGGCGATCACGCCCATCAAGACGCTAGTATTGAGAGCCGTTACCACGATCCACAGGGGTGCGGAGCGCAGGGCTCTGTCCCGTCCGATCTGCGATAACCAGAAGCCAAAACCAGGTGCAGTGCTCATTGCTGTCCTCCTGCGAGCTCGACGAACATGTCCTCGAGGGCGATTCGATTGCAGAGACTGTCGGTGATTCCCAACTCGGCCTCCAGGAGTCGAGCGGTCGACTCCGGCTCGAGATTGAAGACGGCGTGTAGAGCGTCGCTTCGCTCTCGCACCCCCAGGCAGCCGTCGAGAGACACCAACTTGGCTCTCGAGGCGTCGCCGTTGTGCGGCACTAGCGCTAGGCAATAGTGCTCTTGAATCTCGTCCAACTCGGAGTCGATGAGAACTCGACCTTCATGGAGCATCACGATGCGGTCAGCCAGTCGTTCCACATCGCTCATGTAGTGGGACGAGAACAGAATCGTCGTGCCGAGCTGGTTGAGGAGTTGAATCGAGGTCTCGAGGAATTCGCGTCTGGCCGCTGGGTCGAGTCCGGCAGCTGGCTCGTCCAGCAAGAGAAGCTCGGGCTTGTGGGCGACCGCGCAGAGCAGCGCCACCTGACGGGCCTGGCCTTTGCTGAGAGCCTTGACCTTGGTCCGGACTGGTATGCCGAATCGAACGATCAAGTCTTGGGCGACACTCTCGTCCCAAGTCGGGAAGAGGCCGCGGTGGAGATCCAGGATCTGCTCCACCTTCATGAACGGGGGCAGGATCTGATCCTCGGAGACGAAGCCGACTCGCCGCTTGACCTCCAGCGGCTCGCGGCGGGGGTCCAGGCCGAAGAGGCGCACCGCTCCCTGCTGCGCTTCGAGCATGCCCATGGCAATGCGCAGAAGGGTGGTCTTGCCGGCGCCGTTCTTGCCCACGAGCCCCACGACACGACCTGCCTCGATGCTGATCGTCACTCCGTTGAGGACGTCGGCTCCCCGATGGTAGGCGCGGTGGATGTTCTCGAAGTCGATGATGTTCATGGTGATTCCTCCAGTGTCTCTATGACTGAGCATCTCGTTCGGTATTCCAGTGTTGTTCTTCTTCGACAAGCAACTTCGCCAAGGCTTCGACCGTGACTCCCGACAACCGAGCTCGGGAAAGGAGCTGCCGCACCTCGGGGCGTAGCCGTTCCTTCTGCTGTCGAGGATCGGTGGCGGCCGCCGCGGCGGTGACGAAGGTACCTCGACCGCGCTCGGTGGTGATGAGACCTTCCCGCTCGAGCTCGTCGTAGGCCTTCTTGACGGTGAGGGGAGAGACAACGAGCTGTTCTGCCAGCTCTCGTTGTGAGGTCAGCTTGTCTCCTGGTCTCAAGCGTCCTCCGGACAGGGCATCGGTGACCTGGCGCATGATCTGGCGGTAGATGGGAAGCTCGCTGCCAGGGATGATGACGAATTGCACGGTAGTAGGCTCCTCTCTTAATGCTATGTAATTATATAGCACTATAGGAGTAAGGCGCAAGCCCTCGAGCCGCGAGCCCATCGCGGCTCGCGATGAAGCGCCCGGGCGTTCCTTCCGGCCGATCCTTGAGGCAGTAGGGGTTGAGGCGCTCGGCGAATTCGCCGAGCGATCTTTGAGGGCTTGGGGTCTTGAGTTGTTGGTGGTATTGGGCCACCCGGACGAACCTCCACGCGAAGATGGTCGTTTGTTCAGGCCCCGGGATCCAAGCCCCCGGACCTTGGAGGGAGCTCTCCGGGTACGTCCCAAAGGTCGGTCCGGGGGGCAGGATCCCAGGGGGTTCTTGCAGCGGAAGGGAGGATAGCCCCCTGGGATCCTGCCCCCCGGGCTGACCTCACAAGATCGTGGTCATCTGCCGAAGTCCCAGGACCCAGGAATTAGGCGTCACTGGGAGGACCCGGATCCCCAGATCGGCCGTATACTCTCGGGGATGCGCCCGAAGAGTCTCACCTCGGCCTTTGTGATCGCCTGCGCCGTCATGGTGTCGATGCTCATCGCTTGTGGTTCGGGCGGCCGACCGGAGCCACTCTCCGACGCCGAGAAGAAGGAGCGCGTCCGAGCTCTCTACGAGGAGTATCGGAAGTCCTTTCCGACGATCCAGAGCCTCACGGTGGAGGAGCTACTGGAGCTTCAGAGCGGTTCGGAACAGCTTGTTCTCGTCGATGTACGGAAGCCTGAGGAAATGAAGGTCTCGATGATTCCCGGCGCCATCGACAAGCAGACTTTCGTGCGCCAGGCCGAGTCCTTCCGGGGAGCCGTTGTCGTTCCCTACTGCACTGTTGGGTATCGATCGGGCCTCTATTCCCGTCAGCTCGAGAAGGACGGATGGGATGTGCGGAATCTCGAGGGGAGCATCCTGGCCTGGACTCTTGCCGGGCTGCCGCTAGAGGACGCCCAGGGTCCGACCAAGAAAGTTCACGTCTACGGCCGTACCTGGGACCTGGCGGCCGGGGACTTCGCGTCGGTCTGGTAGATCTCCCCCGTCACGGGTTACTCGCGACTGTCAGTTCAGATAGCCGAGGGCCTTCAGGGCATTGAGGGTCTCCTCCGAGTAGGCTTCCGAGTCGGGGTCGATCTGGCCTGTCTCCGGAGTGCTCTCCATCCATGTCGAGAGAGCTTGCCACAGTCGATCGAACTCCTCTTTCTGTTGGCCCGCAAGGTTCTCCAGCTCCTGTGGGTCGGAGTCCAAGTCGAAAAGCTCGAAGGTGGGGGGCAACTGCCGGCCGTTCCTGTCGACGGCTGGGTGGAAGACGAGCTTCCAGCGGCCGTCTTGCACGGACACGTAGTGACGCCAGAGCATCTGCCCACCGCCTGCCTCGGAGAACGCGTAGCGGAACTGCGCGAGATCTTTGGTGTCGATTGCGCTTTCCGAACCGAGAAAGGGCACTAGGCTAGATCCCTCGAGACCGACCTGTCCTTCCGGGATCTGCAGCAGTTCGCGAAGGGTGGGGTAGAGATCCAACAGCTCGATCGGATGGTCGATCTGCCGGCCAGCTCTGGCGACCCCGGTATAGGTAATGAAGAGGGGTACATGGGCCGTCGTGTTGTAGGGCTCCCTGCCATGCTCGAAGAGCTCGTCGTGCTCGCCGAGACCCTCTCCGTGATCGGAGGTGAAGATCACCAGGGCATCTTCCAGGAGACCGAGGCTCTCGAGATGGTCGAGGATCGCGCCGATGTAGGAATCCGTAACGAGAATGTTGGCATCGTACCTGGCGACGTAGAACCCCAGCCGCCGTTCGTCGCCGATGGCTCTCGCCGGGGGTAGCTCGTGCTCGATCAGCTCGTCTTGAGTGTCGAAGGCGTCATCGAGAAATGGATCGATGCTGCCTTCCGGCAGCAGATAGGGCGCATGCGGATCAGAATAGTGAAGCCACGCGAAGAGCCTCTCCGAGTCGGTGTGACGCTCGAGCGCGGGAATTGCCAGTTGATTGACCAAGGGCGCGCCGACCCATTTGCGATGCTCCACCGGGTCGTCACTGATCGCCCCCCCGAGCTTCCAGGTTTCCAGGAACTCGTCGAAGCCCCGGTTCCAGCCCAACTCTGCTGAAAGTACAGCATTGGACACCACGCCGAGAGTGCTGTATCCAGCTGACTGAAAGAGCTCGGGCAGGGTCAGGTACTCGGCAGGTATCTGCTGGGCAGCCCTGTGTGTGAGCCCTGTAGTCTTGGGATACCGGCCGGTGAAGATGGAGGCCAGAGAGGGCCCGGTCTTGGGCCACTGGGCGACAGCGCGGCTGAACATGACACCTTGCTCCGCCAGGCCGTCGAGCGCTGGGGACGTCGGTCGGGGATAGCCATGGATCCCCATGTGGTCGGCGCGGAGGGTATCGACGGTGATCAAGAAGACTCTCCTGGGAGCTTCCGGCTCGGATGGGGGCCCGCTACAGGCCACGAGGCCGCCGAGCAGGAGCACCGCGAGGCATCCGGTGATCACTCCATGAGACCGAGGTTCTCGGGCGGGGAAGAGACTCATAGATAGCCGAGGCTCCTGAGCTCTTCGAGCTCCTTTTCATCCAAGATGGCAGTCCCACCGTCTCGGCCGAGTCTTCGCAACTCGCTCATTGCTCGCTGATGACCGACCAGCTGCTCGGCCAGTTGACCACATAGATCGACGCAGGCCCCGATATGTGGTTCCTGCTCGTCCGGGTCGGACTCCAAGTCGTAGAACTCCTGGCGACCGTCGTGGAACCGAATGAGTTTGTGGGTGCTGCTCCGCACCGCTACAGCCTCGGCGCTCTCGGTGAAGATCCACCGCGCCGGCATCTTCTTGCCCTGCATGAGGGGCACAAGGCTCCTGCCCTGTGCCTGCGGAGCCGGAGGTAGGCTCGCAAGCTCCAGCAGAGTGGGCATCACGTCGATCAATCCGACTGGAGAATCGACTTCTGCGACGGGTGCGAGAAGACTCTTTGGCAAGCGAAAAACCAGGGGCACGTGCAGCAATTCGTCGTAGGGAGTGTAGCTGTGCAGCAGCTTGCCATGCTCGAGGAAACCCTCGCCGTGATCGGAAGTCACCACGACGATGGTGTTGTCGTAGAGGTCCATCGCCCGGAGAGCGAGCATGAGCTCACCGATGGCGGCGTCGACGAAAGCGATCTCCTGATCGTAGCGAGCTTCGAGGGCGGAGATGTCGGCGTCCGGATTCATGGTCTCTACCCATTCAGCGACTCGATTCCCACGCTCAGGTGGTTCGGATACCGTACGAAGCGAGCCAAAAGCTTCCTGTTTGCCCTCGAGTCTCCTGGTGTAGGGCCAATGAACATCCAGATAGTGAACATAAGCGAAGAAAGGTGAGGTGCCGATCCCCTCGAGCTGTGCCAATAGCCTGTTGTTGAGCCTGCCTGCCTCCACGCCTCCAGCTGCCTTGAAATAGTCGAAGCCCTGGGCGAAGCCGAAGCGGGCCTGGAGATGCACCTGATTGAGAATACCAATGGTGGTGTAGCCTCCGGCCTGGAATCTCTCGGCCAGGGTGTCGTAACCGTCGTCGAGGATGTCGGTTCTGTAGGCGTCACCCTCCTGCACACCTACGCGATCGATGCCATGCTGCCCCGGGTACAGCGAAGTGAAAAGCGTGGCAATGGAGGGCTTGGTCCAGGTGGAATGCGAGAAGGCCGAGGTGAAAACCACGCCTTCATCTGCCAGCCGGTCGATCGTCGGAGAGGTCGGCAGACCGTAGCCTCCTACGCCAAGGTGATCGGCTCGCAGGGCGTCGACGAGAAGCACCAGAACATTGGGTGGCGGGCCTGGGTCGATCTCCGGGGAGTCACGACCACAGGCGAGCAGCGGCAGCAGGACAAGCACCAGAATCCAGCCAGGACGGAGGTGGCCAAGCGGCCAGCACGGACTTAGGAACCTCGACGTCTGGGAGGTCATTCGCCTGCCTGCTCCTGATTTGGGATGATCGTCTTGTGGTTGGTGGACGCTCGACGTCCGAGTTCATCGAAGCAGCGATGAGCATATCACCGGGCCTCGAGGCGCCGACTACGCCTATGACGCTGGGTGCCCTTCTGTCGAGGGCCTTCCAATAGAATCGAGCTTGCTCGACGACGAGGCAGCCTGGAATGAAGAGGTCAGCACAGATCATCGCAGTAGCCATTGCGCTACTGATTTCCGGCTGCGGTCGCGAAGAAGAGGATCGAGGACCCCGCCTCCGGGGAGCGGCCGCCGGTTGGAACCTGGTTCTGATCAGTGTCGACACCGTGCGGGCAGATCGATTGGGAGCCTACGGCTATACGGACCGCCCGACCAGTCCGAATATCGACTCGCTGCTGGCTTCAGGGGTCAGCTTCCAGCGCGCCGTGGCCCCGAGGGCTCTGACCTGGCCCTCCATGGCCTCGGTGTTCACGGGGCTCTATCCGACCGGCCACGGCTTGATCGCCAACGGCTACGAGTTTGCCGACGCCACAATCACGTTGCCGAAGATCCTGGGCGCTGCCGGCTATCAGACGGGAGCCGTGCTCAGCAACATGTGCCAGGCGAACCACCAGGGCTGGGAGAGTTTCAAGTGCACCGGCGGCAACGACACCCGCGTCAACCGGGTGGCGAAGCAGTGGATCGATGGCATCGAGGGTGATCGCCCCTTCTTCCTCTGGGCGCACTATTTTGGCGCCCATGCTCCCTACTACAACGGCGGCATCGTGGCCCGTCGGGTTCTGGATCGATACTACGAGGGCCCGATAGCGGCGAAGAAGAACCGACTCAACCGGGTGATGCGTGAAGGCATCGAGCTCAGTGAAGGCGACCTGGCTCAACTGGATGCGGTCTACGATGCGGCAGTCATGGGGACCGATCAATTCGTCGGCGCCCTCCTCGACCATCTACGAGAGGCCGGCCGGCTGGAAAACACCCTCATCGTCTTTGTTGCCGACCATGGAGAGGATCTCTACCAGCACAACGGTTACCTCTACCACGCCTGCTCCGTCTACCAGTCGTCCCTCCACGTGCCCCTCGGTTTCGTAGCCCCCGGGTTGATCCCCGCTGGCGCACGCGTCTCTCAGACGGTCGAGTTGATCGATGTGCTGCCCACGATGCTGGAGCTGCTCGGGCTGGCGGTCGATGGTGACATCCACGGCAGCTCCCTGCTTGCTCACCTGGAACGGCCGGAGAGCGGAGGTGAGGGTAAGCCGGCCTTCTCTGAATACGATGACACTCGGATCCACACGGTGCAGGTGGGTGACTGGAAGCTGGTGGACAATCCGGATGCGGACCTGCCGGTTTGTTTTGCGGGTGTCCCGGAGGATTTCTACCCCATCGCGGAGGTCGAGCTCTACAATCTCCGAGAGGATCCCGGGGAAACCGTCAACCTGGCTGCACAGTACCCCGACCGGGTGCTGGAGATGAGGGAGTTGATCCGGCAGCGATTCGCGTCGCTGCCGCGCAACATCGAGCAGCAGGAGATTCCAGAGGAGCTGAGACAGGAACTGGAGGCCCTTGGCTACGTAGCCAACTGACTCCTCGACCGCGGGCGGAGGATGGCATGACCGAAACTGACACCGACAAGGTGAAGTTCTATCGCTTCTTTGTGCTGCTGATGGTGGTCGCCATCTCGGCACTTTTCTTCACCATGATCCGGCAGTTCTTGATGACCCTGCTGCTGGCGGCCATCTTTTCTGGCCTGGCCTATCCACTCTATCGACGGCTGAACAAGAAATTCGGCCAGCGCAAGGTGCTGGCTTCCGCCGCCACCATTCTCATCGCCATTCTGGTCGTCGTCATTCCGTTGACGGCCTTGTTGGGCTTGATCGCGAACGAGGCCTATCAGATCAGCCAAGTAGTCAAGCCGTGGATCCAGGAACAGATCAGCCAACCTACCGGCGTGGCGGAACGTCTGCCCGCGTGGGCCCAGCCATGGCTCGAGAAACTGAATCCCTTCAGAGATCAGATTCTGGAGAAGACAGGCGAGATCACAGGCATGGCAGGCAACTTCCTCTTCAAGAGCCTTTCGGCCACCACCAAGGGGACGGTGTCTTTCTTCCTCCAGCTCTTCGTCATGCTCTACGCCATGTTCTTCTTCTTGATGGATGGCCCGATGTTGATCCAGAAGGTCCGTTCCTTCCTGCCGCTCAGGGAGTCCGACAAGGACCTCATGGAGGAGCGCTTCATGTCGGTCACCAGGGCCACGATCAAGGGCACTTTCGCGATCGGTGCCATCCAGGGTCTTCTCGGCGGCCTGGGCCTGGCGGTGGCCGGCATTCAGGGAGCGATCTTCTGGGGCGCCATCATGGCAGTGTTGTCCATCATTCCCGGCATCGGTGCCGCGATCGTCTGGGCACCAGCGGTGATCTACCTGTTGGCCAGGGGTGAGTACTTCGCTGGAGTCGCCTTGCTGGCCTGGTGTGCGGGTGTGGTGGGGACCGTAGACAACGTTCTGCGACCTCGGCTGGTGGGCAAGGACGCCAAGATGCCCGATCTGTTGATCCTGCTGAGCACCCTCGGCGGCATCGTCATGTTCGGTGCCGTCGGCTTCATCCTCGGTCCCATTGTGGCGGCTCTTTTTCTCACCATCTGGGACATGTACGGGGCGGCATTCAAGGATGTGCTGCAGCCCACCCCGTTGACCAGTGAACCCGGCGGAGACTCGGAGTCGCCCCTATGAGGGCCGAGTCGACAGCTCACGGTTGATGGGTCGACCAGGGTTCCAGATCGCCGGACTCGAAGCCGTTGGCGAAGATTTGCTCACCGTAGTCAGGCATTAGCAGGAGGCGACTCTGACCTGTGTAAGGAATCTCAGGCGGAGGCTCTATGGATTCCGCCACAGCGTTTCCTGCCGAAGGAATCGAGAGTCGCAGTATTCTTAGGGTGTTCCGCGGAACCATGTTCGACTGCGGAACTAAACGAAAGCGGGGAGCTTCCCGGAGCGACTTCGAGTGCTAGAGATGGGATTCAGAGATCCTTCACAGCAGCGAGATCCGAACCGGCGCAGACCTACCTGCCCACTTGAAGGGGCCCTGGGAGCTCTCTGGTTGCTGATTGCCGCCTGGGTGGCGAGTCCCGCGTGGTGCCAGGCTCCCATCATCGAGGATGACTCGTCGCCAACGGCTGAGGACAGCGAGCAAGCTGAAGATACAGTCGAGTCCCAAGAGAGCTTAGGCGGGGAAGTCATCCCGAATCCTTGCGCCCTGCCTCAGGACGATCCTGGGGCCTGGATCGACTGGGTGCAGCGCAGTATCTTCAAGAGCGTCTGCTCCTCGGCGCGGTGGTTCGACAACCTGTTCGGCAACGATGCAGCCTTCATCGAGGCCGAGCCCACCATCGGCTGGTTTCGGGGCGCTGTGGTCTGGAACGAACAGGACGGTTTTGATGTGGATGGCACACTGAGGACCAAGTTCGACCTACCCAATGTCGACAAGGTCGAAAGGCGGGTGAGGGGATTCTTTGGGCGGGTCAGTGACGAGGAGTTCACTCGAGAGACGGGCAGCCCGCTGGAGCGAAGACCCGACGTCTTTCGGAATACGGAAGACGAGGAATGGCTTCTGGGTTTGGGATACAGCCCCATCAAGAACTCGCGTCGACGTCTGGATATCGGCGGAGGGGTCAACGTCGCGTGGCCCCCCGATGTCTGGGCCAGGGCCCGCTATCGCCGCCATGCCTTCTTTGGCGACAGGACCCTGGGTCGCTACCGTCAGACCCTGTTTTGGAAACAGGAGGACGGCGCGGGAGCTTCGAGCATCTTCGATCTGGAGCACATGATCCGAAAGCGTTTCCTGGTGGGCTGGAATGGGAGCGCGACCTTTTCCCAGGCGACCGAAGGGGTGGACTGGCTTACCTCGTTTATCCTCTATCAGGCGCTGACGCCGGGCTCAGCCCTCGCCTATCGATTTGCCATCGACGGCGAGACCGGCGCCGATGTGCCGCTGAATGTCTACAGCATCCGGCTCACCTACAGAGGAAGAGTCAGTCGCGAATGGTTGTTTCTCGAGGTGCGCCCGGAGGTGGCCTACCGAAAGTTCGAGCGAGGCGGCGATTGGGATGTAGTGCCCGGGCTGTATCTCGGCTTCGAGCTCCACTTCGGTCAAAATGCCGGCCAGGCTCGCCGCCGCCTATGAGCAACGAAGCTCTACTCGGTGGGCAGCCCCAGCTTTTCGCGCACCGTGGGCTCGAGACGAGTCATGCCCGCCGCCTTGCCTACCGCTAGCGCCTCCTCAGGGCTCATGCCGTCGACGTAGAAGGCCTTCATCGCGAAGAGTCCCCCTACCCGATTGCCACTTGCACAGTGCACCAGAACGGGCGACTCAGTGGCTTCGAGGGCGTCGGCCAGGGCGTGTGCCTTCTCCTGCGTCATGTCTGCAGGGCC
>Ga0316192_10000719_pt1 | contig 24188 bp, 22 predicted proteins | sample MerIslwburrow_MG_FD_204931 | JGI IMG/M metagenome (GOLD analysis project Ga0316192, IMG submission 204931) | Coastal sediment microbial communities from Maine, United States - Merrow Island worm burrow | ecosystem: Environmental > Aquatic > Marine > Coastal > Sediment | place: USA: Maine...
CCAGCTCTAATTACTTTGCCAATTGCTATAGGAGCATTTTTAAGGATTGATTTTATTAAATCTTGAGATTCACTTATTAAGGTCTTATTATCCGGAAATACCTTATTAATTAAGCCTATCCTCTCAGCTTCCTTAGCTGAAATCATTTTTCCTGTCATCATCATCTCAAATGCCCTTCCTTTTCCAATCAATTGTGTCAGTCTCTGTGTTCCTCCATAACCAGGAGGAATACCTAATGATACTTCAGGCTGACCTATTTTGGCATTTTCACTTGCATATCTAATATGGCAGGCTAAAGCAAGCTCGCAACCACCTCCTAAAGCAAAACCATTAATAGCTGCTATTACTGGTTTGTGACAATTTTCAATCCGTTTGAATATATTTTGTCCTTTTAAGGAGAATTCTCTGGCGGTGTTTTTATTAAGTCTAGCAATTTCAATAATGTCAGCACCCGCAACAAATGCTTTGTCTCCTGTACCTGTAATTATTAATGCTCGAACTGAAGGATCCTCATATACCTTAGTAATTACAGCATTTATTTCGTCCAGTGTTTCATTATTCAGGGCATTGAGCTTATCCGGACGGTTTATTTGAAGGAATCCGATATTCTCCAATGAATCGAATAGAATATTCTTTAATGAATTCATTTTTCTTTTTTTAGAATTCCAATAATATGAAAGTCCAACAAATAAAATACTTTATTTACATTTTTGAATATCTAATAGCTGTTTTATTTATGGTAGTTTGGGATTACATTTGCCAATTAAAATAATATTTTAAATTATGCCATACTTATTTACTTCCGAATCTGTATCTGAGGGTCATCCTGACAAAGTATCTGATCAAATATCTGATGCTTTGGTTGATAATTTTCTTGCATTTGATTCCAATTCCAAAGTAGCATGTGAAACCCTGGTAACCACCGGGCAGGTGGTTCTTGCTGGCGAGGTAAATTCAAATACCTATTTGGATGTACAAAATATTGCCCGAAATGTTATCAATAAAATCGGATATACCAAAAGTGATTATATGTTCGAAGGCGATTCATGTGGTATACTATCTGCCATTCATGAGCAATCGTCAGATATAAATCGTGGGGTAGATCGAGGAAATGAAGAGGAACAAGGTGCTGGTGATCAGGGTATGATGTTTGGATTTGCTTCTAAAGAAACCAGCAATTATATGCCATTACCAATAGCCTTAGCGCATGAAATATTGCTTGAGCTTGCACAATTGAGAAGAGAGAATAATGAAATAAAATATTTGAGGCCTGATGCCAAGTCTCAGGTTACTATTGAATATTCTGATGACCACAAACCAACACGGATTGATACCATTGTAGTATCTACTTCTCATGATGAATTTATTAATCCATTAGGTTCTTCTAAACAAGCTCAAAAACGTGCAGACGAAGAGATGTGTGACCAGATTTCACATGATATAATAAATATTCTTATACCTCGTGTAATTGAAAAGTTGCCAACAGCAATTAAATCCTTATTCTCAAAAAAAATTAAGTATTTTGTTAATCCAACTGGGAAATTTGTGATTGGAGGCCCCCATGGTGATACAGGATTAACCGGGAGGAAGATCATTGTAGATACCTATGGTGGTAAAGGAGCTCATGGTGGTGGTGCTTTTTCAGGAAAGGATCCTAGTAAAGTTGACAGATCGGCTGCTTATGCATCAAGGCATATTGCTAAAAACCTGGTTGCAGCAGGTGTCGCTGATCAGATATTAGTGCAGCTTTCTTATGCAATTGGTGTTGTTGAACCTATGGGAGTATTTGTAGATACCTACGGGACAAGTCATATCCAGGAATCAGACGGTGAAATTGCAATCAAGATCAGGGAAATTTTTGACCTAAGACCAGGAATGATTGAGAAAAACTTAAAGCTTCGTAACCCTATATATTCTGAAACAGCAGCCTATGGACATATGGGAAGAGAAAACATAGTTGTGAAAAAAGTATTTGAACGTGCTAATAACGGGAAAACTGAAAGAAAGGAGATGGAGGTTGAACTATTTACCTGGGAAAAGCTGGACTACGTAGATCAAGTTAAGAAAGTATTTGGTCTAAAATAAAAAAATCCCGCTATGCGGGATTATCTTCCAATTTTCTTTTCCTTATATTTTTTTAGTTGTCGTATAAGGGAATCAACAGCCTTGTCAGTGGCGGCTTCAAAACTCCTTGATTTTTCCCTGACAAATAATTGCTCACCCGGAATATTAATTTTAAACTCAATGGATTTGTTTTGCAATGGATTGCTTTTTTCAACACGCATGATTACCTCACCATCCGTAATTCTTTCATAAATTTTGTCAAGCTTATCTACTCTTTTTTGAATGTATTCAATAAGCTTTTGGTCAGCATCGAACTTTACAGATTGCATTTGTACCTTCATAACGAAACAATTTAAAAATTAAACTTAAGCTTTTGGATGTGCTTGATCAAAAACTTTTTTAAGCTTCTCAAGCGAATTATGTGTATAAATTTGTGTAGCCGCCAAACTTGTATGACCTAATAGATCCTTAACAGCATTTAATTCAGCCCCTTTATTTAACAAGTGAGTAGCAAAAGTATGGCGCAGAACGTGAGGGCTTCTTTTATCAATTGAAGTAAATACTTCGAGATATTTTCTCACGACTCTATATACCATCATTGGGTAGCACTTCTCCCCTTTATTAGTAACGATCAGATATTTATTTTCGTTTTCTTCCAGATGACTTTTCTTCGTTTCAATATAAAATTTTATTGAATCATTCAATTGACTATTAATTGGAATGATTCTTTCCTTATTCCTTTTTCCTAAAACTTTTAATGTTCCTTCTATCAGGTCAATATCCTTTTCCTTGAGATTTACCAACTCAGATAACCTTATTCCTGTACCATATAATAATTCAAGAAGAAGTTTATCTCTGTGACCGTCAAACTCCTTTCCGAAATCATGATCTGAAAGTAGCCGAATAATTTCAGACTCACTGATAAATTGTGGAATATTTTTAGCAGATTTTAGTACTCGAATCTTCTGAGTGGGATCCTTCTCTATAGAATCCCTTTTTAATAAGAATCTGTAATAAGAGCGGAGAGATGCTATTTTTCTATTTATCGTTCTTGGGGCATTATTTTCTTCAACAAGAGAAACCATCCAATCACGGATCATCTTGTAATCAGCTTGCTCAGCAGGAATATCTTTATAATGAAATTTTATGAATTTATTAAACTGATCAAGATCAATACGGTAGGAATTGATCGTGTGCTGGCTGTATCGCTTCTCGTATTCTAGATATTTTAGAAAAGATCCTATCATCAAGTTAAATTTCCTTCTTCTAAGGAAAACTAACTTAATGATTTTTTGTTGAAATAAGAAATATTACTGGTTTTCTTGAGTCTGCATTTTTTGTCGGTATGCAGCTTTTATTCGAACGGTCCTGTTTTTAACAGATGGCTTTTCATAAAAAGATCTTGCTCTTACTTCTTTAAGAACACCGGTCCTTTCAAATTTCTTTTTAAATCTTTTTAAAGCCTTATCAATCGACTCGTTCTCTTTTACGTTAATTATAATCATATTTATTTTGTTTTCAAAAACGGAATGCAAAGGTAATGAACTTATTTATAATGAAAAAATTTCCGAATAAAATTACTTTTATATAGTATGAATATTTAAGATAAAACCCCCTGATAATTAGATTCACAGTAAAATAGATAATATTTTTGCTGTAAAAAATAATCATATATGAAGATTGCAGTAGTAGGAACAGGATATGTTGGATTGGTAACAGGCACCTGTTTTGCAGAAACAGGTATCCATGTAAGTTGTATTGATATCGATAAAAAAAAGATACAAAGCTTAAATAATGGCGAAATACCTATTTATGAACCTGGGTTAGAAGTATTATTTAAACGGAATAAACGTGAAAGGAGATTGTCATTTACTACAAATCTGACAGAAGGTATTGAGGGCTCCACAATCATTTTTTTGGCACTACCTACTCCACCTGATGAGGATGGTTCTGCAGACCTTAAGTATGTATTACAGGTAGCGGATGATTTAGGACCATTGTTAAAGAACTATACAATTATTGTTGATAAATCTACTGTACCAGTTGGAACAACTGAGAAGGTAAGAGCTAGAATTGAAGCCAAATCCACAGTGGAATTTGATGTTGTATCGAATCCTGAATTTCTGCGTGAAGGAGTTGCGGTCGATGACTTTATGAAGCCAGACAGGGTGGTGATTGGGACCTCTTCTGAAAGAGCAAAAAAAGCGATGGGTGAACTTTTTGCTCCCTTGGTCAGGCAGGGAAATCCAGTAATATATATGGACGAAAGATCTGCAGAACTTACTAAATATGCGGCAAATTCATTTCTAGCCACCAAAATCACATTTATGAATGAGATTGCCAACCTTTGTGAATTATTAGGAGCCGATGTAGATATGGTCAGGAAAGGTGTAGGAACAGACAGTAGAATTGGAAAACGATTTTTATTTGCAGGGATAGGATATGGTGGAAGTTGTTTCCCAAAAGACGTACAGGCTCTCACAAAATCTGCCAGGGATAAAAATTACGATTTCAGAATCTTGAATTCAGTGATTGATGTTAATAGAAATCAAAAGGTTAAATTGATAAATAAAATCAAGAAATACTTTAATGGTGATTTAGAAGGGAAGACAATCGCAATATGGGGTTTATCATTCAAGCCATATACTGATGATATTCGTGAGGCACCTTCTCTCGTTAATATAGAATCATTAGTTGCTGAAGGGGCTCATGTAAAGGCATATGATCCCGAAGCAAGTGATAATGTTCTGGAAGTTCTTGGAGATAAGGTTGAGATATGCGATGAGGAATATGAAGTACTGGAGAATGCTGATGCCTTACTAATTATCACGGAATGGCCAGTATTTAGAACACCTGACTTTGAGGTAATGGGAAAGCTCATGAACAACAAAGTAATATTTGATGGCAGGAATTTATATGAATTGGATGCCATGCGAAAACATGGTTTTAATTATATTAGCATAGGTAGAAAAGAAATATATGTCTAAAAAAAGAGTTTTAATTACTGGAGCTGCAGGATTTCTAGGCTCTCATTTATGTGATCGATTTATCAGGGAAGGGTATGAAGTATTGGGTATGGATAACCTGATAACGGGTGACTTACGAAATATTGAAGAGTTGTTTAAACAGAAGTCATTTACATTTTATGAACACGATGTTTCCAATTTCGTACATGTGTCTGGCAAACTGGATTATATTTTGCATTTTGCCTCACCGGCATCTCCAATTGATTATCTTAAGATCCCTATTCAAACACTAAAAGTAGGTTCTTTGGGAACTCATAATTTACTGGGGCTTGCCAAATCAAAAAATGCAACTATTCTTGTTGCTTCCACTTCTGAAGTTTATGGCGATCCCCTTGTTCATCCTCAACAGGAAGATTACTGGGGTAATGTAAACCCAGTTGGCCCAAGAGGAGTTTATGATGAGGCAAAAAGATTTCAGGAAGCAATTACTATGGCCTATCATAGTTATCATGGAGTTGACACCAGAATAATCAGGATATTTAATACTTATGGTCCAAGAATGCGTCTTAATGATGGCAGGGTTATACCTGCCTTTATTGGGCAGGCACTTCGAGGGGAGGACCTGACGATATTTGGTGATGGGTCGCAAACCAGAGCCTTTTGCTATGTAGATGACTTGATTGAAGGGGTTTACAGGTTGTTAATGAGTGATTATGTTAATCCTGTTAATATTGGCAATCCGGATGAAATCACAATCATGGAATTTGCTAAGGAGATTTTAAAATTGACTGGTGCCAACCAGAAGATTGTTTCTAGACCTTTGCCTCAAAATGATCCAACTAGAAGAAAGCCGGATATTAGCCTGGCCACGAAACTATTGAACTGGAAACCAAAAGTATCTCGTCAGGAAGGTTTGAAGTTAACCTATTCTTATTTTAAGTCTTTACCGAAAGAAGCACTATATTTTAAAGAGCACAATGATTTCAGTGATTACGTAAAACGATAATTTTTGGATCGATGTATAAAAAGATCTTAATTACAGGCGGGGCCGGATTCATCGGTTCTCATGTTGTTAAATTATTTGTAAATAAATATTCGGATGTAGAGATATATAATCTGGATAATCTTACCTATGCAGGGAATCTTGAAAATTTAAAGGAAGTAGAAGGATTACCCAATTATACTTTTATTCGAGGTGATATCACAGATATTGATTTCATAAATAACTTATTTTCGAATTATAAATTTGATGGCATCATCCATCTTGCCGCAGAATCTCATGTTGATCGGTCTATTAAAGATCCACTAGCTTTTATTCATACGAATATCATAGGTACTGTTAATTTACTAAATGCAGCTCGAAATATATGGAAAGATTTTTCAGACAAGCGATTTTACCATATTTCTACAGATGAAGTTTATGGTTCTCTTGGTGAGGAAGGGTTTTTTACGGAGTCTACAACTTATGATCCCAAATCTCCGTACTCAGCTTCAAAAGCTAGTTCAGATCATTTTGTACGAGCTTATCAAAATACCTATCAATTACCAATAATAATATCCAATTGCTCCAATAATTACGGCCCGTATCAATTTCCTGAGAAGCTTATTCCTTTGTGCATCAACAATATCAAAAACAACATTGATCTACCGATTTATGGGGAAGGTAAAAATATTAGAGATTGGCTATACGTTGAAGATCACGCACGGGCAATTGATATTTTATTTCACAAGGGAAATGAAGGAGACACCTATAATATAGGAGGTTGGAATGAATGGGCTAATATCGATCTTGTTAAACTATTGTGCAGAATCATGGATCAAAAGTTGGGACGTGCTCCAGGAACTTCGGAACAATTAATTACTTATGTGAAAGACAGGGCTGGTCATGATTTAAGGTATGCAATTGATGCTGGTAAAATTAAAATGGAATTGGGGTGGGAACCTTTGCTTACTTTTGAATACGGTCTTGAAAAAACTGTTGACTGGTATCTTTTAAACAATAGCTGGCTTGAAAATGTCACTTCTGGAAACTATCGAGATTACTATAAAGCACATTATAACCTATAATAACTATATATGAAAGGCATTATTTTAGCCGGAGGATCTGGAACAAGGTTGCATCCGATAACCCTGGCGATCAGCAAACAGTTGATGCCAATATATGATAAGCCTATGATTTACTATCCATTGTCAGTATTGATGATGTCTGGTATCAGGGAAATTTTAATTATATCTACTCCCCACGACTTACCCTTATTTAAGAAATTATTGGGTGATGGAACAAAATTAGGCTGTTCGTTTGAGTATGCGGTTCAGGAAAAACCAGAGGGATTGGCCCAGGCTTTTATCATAGGTGAATCTTTTGTAGGTAGTGAAAAATGTGCATTAATCCTGGGAGATAATATATTTTATGGAACAGGACTTAGGAAAATATTGCAGGAAAATAATGATCCGGAAGGAGGCATCGTATTCGCCTATCATGTGAAAGATCCGCAAAGGTATGGTGTTGTTGAGTTTGACAATAATTATAAAGCTATTTCGATATCGGAAAAGCCAAAGCATCCCAAATCTAATTATGCAGTTCCGGGATTATATTTTTATGATAATGAAGTGATCGATATTGCCAGAAATCTAAAACCATCTCATAGGGGTGAACTAGAGATTACAGATGTGAACAAAGTCTATCTTGAAAAAGGAAAGCTTGCAGTAGGCATACTTGATCGTGGAACCGCATGGCTTGATACCGGAACTTTTGAATCTCTTATTCAAGCATCAAACTTCGTTCAGGTAATAGAGGATCGACAGGACTTAAAAATTGGGTGCATTGAGGAAATTGCTTATAGTATGGGATTTATTAATGGAGAACAACTTTTTGAGTTGGCAGAACCCTTATTAAAAAGTGGGTATGGGGAATATTTGAAAAGAATACTTTTAAATACCTAATCTCCTTGTTTGGTAGGAGCTTTTCCTATAGTTCTATAATATGATAAAGTAATTTGCAATCCTTGTGTTTGAGCTGTCTCGGGAATCTCAAAATATTTGTCCTTGTCAGGATCATTATTTGAAACACCCCATTTATAAATGCTTATAAAGTTATATGAGAAATTACCCTGCAATTCCAATATCCCAAAATTGAATACGTTTCTAATACCAATCCCACCTTGTAATCCAAATTCAAATCGATTGTCAAACTCACGATCAAATTGATACTTTTCCTCATATTGGTTGTCACCTTCTGTATAAATTTCATTTGAAGAAAGTGCGTACCCGCAAAATGCCCCAAGTATTAAATTAATATTAAAATTTCCTTTTCCAATATATACATACATTGACATAGGTATTGTCAGGTAATCAATATCGCGTTGGTATTGTGTATTTGATAAAGTATCATATTTGGTTTTAAATCCTTTTTGTGTATATAAAGCTTCCATTTGAAGTCCAATATGTGGCTGATTGAAATATTGGAAGGTAAGCCCGAATACATTTCCCAATTTTATATCTTGTTCAATATTATCCTGAAGAAATTTTTGATCATAATTCAATGACGATTGTACAACCCCATACTTAATACCTACATTCCACTGAGCTGAAAGAGTGTTGGTTGCCAGAAAAAATAAAATTATCAGGAATCTTTTCATACCATTTGAGAAGAGCAAATTTATTCTTTTTATGGCAATATCTATGAAAAAAAAATACAATTAAAGCTGATCTACTTTTATCAATCTGGACGCAATTATTGCAGGACGTGATGAGAATAATAAGGTGATCATAATAATACTTGCTGAAGAATAGATAAAATCAAGCCATTTCATCTTAACAGGGTAAGCATCTATTACGGCAGTTTCAATTCCCATTGAAACTACTCCGAACTGTTGTTGTATAGCACATATCAAAATGCCTGCTGTCATACCTAGGATGGCACCCGAGAATGAAATAATAGCCCCTTCCTTAAGAAATATGCTTTGAATCAATTTTTTTGAGGCACCCAATGAGAAAAGAATTGCTATATCTTTCTTTTTATCAATCGCCAACATAGTAAGAGAAAAGAAAATATTTATTGCCGCTACGGCAATAATAAAAGAGAATGTGATAAATACAAATAACTTTTCTATCTTAATTGCTTTTATAAGTGTGGCATGTTGTTCATCACTATCAAGCACTAAAAATGAATCTCCCAATATTTCTGCAATTTCATTTTTTACGTAATCCACATCCGTTCCTTTTTTTAAATTGATCTCTAAAGCTGTTCTTCTGGACTTAAAATCCATAAGCCTATTGACAAAATCAATTGGAGCAACAATGTAATTCATGTCAAATTGTTTTTCGATCTCAAATATACCGCCCACCATAATATTTCTTTGAGTGACAGCCTGACTTGGATTAATACTGCCTCTGCTGGCTCGTTTCGGATAAAAAAACTGTAATGGGAATACATTATCTATGTCATTCATATTTAAAGTGTATTGTACACCTCTTCCAAGTATAGCCTGAGGCAGGCCTTCCTTTTCTAATGTCAGAGAGCCTTCTACAATGTTTTTCCGTAGACGATCATTCATTAAAAATTCTCCATCTACTCCTTTTACCTTTACCACCATTTCAGAATCCCTATATTTGATATAGGCATTGTCCTCTATAACTTCTGAAACAAAGTTAATTCCTTCAATACGTCGAATTTGATTGGTAGCAACTGAATCAATTTCAAAAGATTTTCCCATAACTGGCATAACTTTGATATCCGGATCAAAAGAATTATATAAAGTCCGAATAAAATCTTCAAGACCATTAAAGACCGAAAGCACAATAACCAACGACATAGTGCCAACAGCTACACCAACCATTGATATGATGGAAATTACATTTATGAAATTCTTTTTCTTGCGAGAGAAGAAGTATTTTTTAGCAATAAAGTATGAAAGGTTCAAAATATCTATATGTTATCCTCTGGAGGAATATTCAGATCATTTAATATTCGGTCGATGTTATCAGAGTATTCAGCACTGTCATCAAGGAAAAATATCAAATCCGGAATAACTCGAACTTTTTTGCCGATTCGGTTGCTTAGCATCTTTCGAATAAATCCTTTTTTTTCAATTATTTTTTCAATGAATAAATCCTTATCTTCAACAAGCATCAAACTAAGATATACCCTGGCAATGCCAAGGTCAGGAGACATCCTAACGTTTGTGACGGTGATAAATGCTTTGCCAAAATGATCTTTGATATCTTGTTGAAAAATTTCACCAAGATCTTTACGGATCATCTTCGAAAATTTAAGTTGCCTTTTACTTTCCATAGTTAATCTGCAAATATCTAAATATATTCGGTTTAATATTAAATAAATACCAACTAATAACGAAACAGATTTTACTACATTTGCAAAGAAAAAATACTAATTGCTTACTTTATTTAAAATAAACGATCCATACAGGATTATAATGGTTCTTTTATTAATCATTATAATTCAAATGCCATTTTTTATAACTGGAATGCCTATAACTCTTCCCGAGATTGAATGGCATACAATAGGGAATAAGTTAATGGCAGGATCTGAATTGTATGTCGATGTTTATCACCCAACCGGACCAATTTCAGGATTGATCTACTGGATGCTTTCCGTATTATTTTTTAATAGCTATTTTATCTATAAGCTAATCGCATTAATATTAATACTGGTCCAAGCGACAATTTTCAATGTCATCTTAATAGATAATAAAGCATATAACCAGAATACTTACATTCCGGCAGTAGTTTATGGTTTATTAATGATGTCAGTTGAAGATTTTTCAACTTTATCACCACAACTAATCTGTCTGACATTTGTATTAATGGGTGTAGATCTGACATTTAGGAAAATTGAAGGCCGAAAGAAGGACGACCTTTCAGTTCTTAAAATCGGCTTGTATTATGGGATATCTATGCTTATTTATCCACCTTCATTTCTGTTTATTTTTCCTACTATAATTTCATTTTTGTTTTTCACAAATACGCTTCTTCGAAGATATTTACTTTTATTTCTTGGATTTTTTCTTCCATTTATTTTAATGTGGATAAAATTTTTCTGGTTCGGTCAACTAAAAGACCTGAATTTTAATTTCTGGTTTGCCTTATGGCCCAATAGTACCGGAGGATGGCTCTCATGGAAACCTCTTTTTGGTACATTTTTGATCCCAATTATTTATTTTATCTTATCCTTTTTCAGGGTTTCACAATCAACAGCTTTTATTAATTACCAGGTGAGGCTGCAAAAATTCATGCTGCTACTTCTGCTTTTCGCTTGCTTGATTGTAATGGTTGATTATCATAAAACGAGCCATATTCTTGTAATATTAATTCCCTTCCTGGCTTTTTTTATAACCCATTTATTTTTATTAATGAAAAAAAGGTTTTTATCTGAAGTGTTTTTCATCACTTTCATTGCCTTGCTTATATTACAAAATTATATAGGATCATTTGGGTGGTTGTCTGAATACAAGTTGTTCGACATAAGGGATCAGTTTTATATTGAGAATAGCTTAGCTATGAATGAAGAAGGACAAAAAATACTTGTGTTAGGAGATAATATTAGTTTGTATTATAAGTCAGAATTGGGAACGCCATATTTATCATGGAACAGGGCTGATAAACAGTTCTCAAATATGGATCAATTTGATGTTGTATTAAAGGTATTTGAAAATTTCAACAAAGATCTGCCTAAAATCATATATGATCAAAACGACAGGGTCCCTGAATTGTTCAGAAAAATTCCAAGACTAAAGAAAAACTATGAATATTCCGGGAATCAGATGTATATCAGAAATTTCGATTAAATAGGAATTTTTTCAATTCTTTTAATATGCCTGCCGCCGCTAAAATTGGTATTCAGGAATATATAAACAATTTCTTTAGCCAGCTCGTAATCTACAAACCTGCCAGCGAGACAAAGGATATTGGCATCATTATGTGATCTTGCAAGATTTGCAAGCATCTCATTCCAGCAAAGAGCAGCTCTTATTCCGGGATGTTTGTTGGCTGTCATTGCAACTCCATTTCCACTACCACAAATTAATATTCCAAAATCGAATTCTTTTCTTTCGACCGCTTCGGCAAGAGGATGTACGAAATCCGGGTAATCGACTGACGTATCATCAAAAGGTCCGAAATCTTCCACAAGATGTCCTTGTTCTTCTAATAGTGAGATGATTTTCAGTTTCAACTGAAATCCAGCGTGATCACCTCCGATTGCCAATTTTAATTCCATTTTCTAATCTTCTAGTAATAATAAATCAGGATCATTTTTAATTACTGAATTCGATATCATAATACTTATTTGATATAATAGAAGCAATGGTAAAGCAATTAATATTTGGCTTACAACGTCAGGAGGTGTAATAATAGCAGAAAGCGCTAAAATTACAATTATAGCATGTTTTCGATAAGTTTTTAAAAACTGAGGTGTTACAATCCCTGCCTTTGTAAGAAAATATATAATAATAGGCATTTGAAACATTATCCCACAAGCCAAAACTAACATTGTGATGGTAGACACATAGGATATGATATCAAATTCATTGCTGATACTGGGATCAAGTTGATAGTTGGATAAGAAATTTATTGAAATAGGGCTAACCACAAAATATCCAAATAGAATACCCAGGCCAAATAATAGCGAAACAAAGAATACAGATCCCCTGGACAAATTTTGTTCTTTATCGTATAAACCAGGTTTGACAAACCTCCATATCTCCCAGAAAGTATATGGAAACGCCAGAATCAATCCTATTACAAAAGAGGAGGTAAGGTGCATGGTAAACTGGCCGGTCATCTGGCGACTTTGGATTATAAAGGGGAGTTCCTCTATACATAATACGTTTGTATCTATCAGGGCTCCCAATTTGCATAATACCTGATATGTCCAAAAGTCAGGCCTTGAAGGAGCCAGTATAATTCCATGAAAAACAATCTTTTTTGAAAGGAAAGCAATGACAGAGAAGACCAGGATGGATATTAACGATCTAATTAGGTGCCACCTGAGTTCCTCAAGGTGATCCAGAAAGGACATCTCTTTTTCTACAGTCTCCGCCACTTACGTTACTTAAATAATGGATAATTTGATATCCAATTGTTAATTTCTTTTTTGACCTCCAAAATTATACTATCCTTATCAATATTTGATAATACTTGATCAATCAATTCAACAATTCTTTTCATGTCCTCCTCTACAAGACCGCGAGTTGTAAGTGCAGCAGTACCTATTCGCATGCCGGAGGTAACAAAAGGTGATTTATCATCGAAGGGTACCATATTTTTATTAATCGTAATGTCGGCATTTATCAAAGCATCTTCGGCTTGCCTTCCGGTAATACCTTTTGAACGAAGATCAATTAACATTAAATGATTGTCAGTACCTCCAGAGATGATGTGGTAATCTTTCTCTTTAAAGGAGGCGGACATTATTTGTGCATTTTTTTTAACCTGTATTACATAGTTAAAATAATCATCAGATAAAGCTTCATGAAAGGCAACAGCTTTAGCCGCAATAACATGTTCCAGAGGGCCACCCTGTGTTCCGGGAAATACACCTGAATCAAGTAATGATGACATCATCCTGGTTTTTCCTTTAGGTGTTTTAATTCCTAAAGGATTTTCAAAATCCTGGCCCATGAAAATCATACCTCCTCTTGGTCCTCGAAGTGTTTTATGGGTAGTGGTGGTAATAACATGACAATACGGAACAGGATCATCCAGCAATCCTCTTGCAATTAAACCACTTGGATGTGATATATCAGCTAATAAAAACGCATTGTGTTCATCCGCTATTTCTCTAAGCTTTTTGTAATTCCATTCACGGCTGTAAGCTGACGCACCACATATAATCAATTTGGGTTTTTCCCTATCAGCAATTTCAGCAATCCCATCCCAATCAATTCTTCCAGTTTCCTTATTCACCCCATAAAAAGATGGTTGGTATAGCTTTCCGCTGAAATTAACACTGGAACCATGTGTGAGATGCCCTCCATGTGAAAGGTCAAATCCAAGTATTTTATCTCCGGGATTTATCAGGGCTAACATTACAGCTGCGTTAGCTTGTGCTCCGGAATGTGGTTGTACATTTACCCATTCTGCATTGAATAATGTTTTTGCCCTTTCAATGGCAAGTATTTCTATTTCATCTACTACTTCACAGCCTCCATAATATCTTTTTCCAGGTAATCCTTCAGCATATTTATTGGTTAGAACAGTTCCCATTGCCTCAAGAACCTGATTGGAAACGAAGTTTTCAGAAGCAATCAATTCCAAACCTGATTTTTGCCGATGCTCCTCTTTTTGTATTAAATCGAAAATGATCTGATCTTTATTCATGAGTCTCATATGTAGTAGAAAGCCCCAAAATTAATTGAAGTGTTCTTTATTCACAATTATATTTAGAAATTCGCAATAAACTTCTGCTTTCAATTATTAGAATATTATATTAGATTCAATTTTTAAATAATAAAGAAATGAAGCATATCTATTCATTAGCCCTTTTGGCGGGTATTTTTGCAGTTACTACACAATGTAAATATCTTGATGATTTTGAAAGAGGTAATGGAAATATTATATCTGATAAAAGATCAATTGGTGAATTTAACTCCCTAAAAATAGGGGGAAATTTTGAAGTAACCCTTGTGCATCATGAGAATCCTTCAATTAATATTATAACTGATGAGAATTTAATATCATTTATTGATACTGAAATAATAGAAAGCCAGTTGTATATCACCCAGAAAAAGAAACTTTTTAGCAGGAGTAAAATTAAACTGGTCATCCGATATTCTGAATTGGAAGAGGTTAAAGTAATGGGAGCAGCCTTATTAAAAAATGAAGGGGTAATTAAACAGGATGAACTTGAAATACGAATGGAAGGTGCTGGTATGATAGATTTACTAATTGAATCGAAATCATTAAAGGTTGTATTAAGTGGGGCAGGAATAGTAAAGTTAGAGGGTGAAACGGATTTTCAAAACCTTAATTTAGCGGGAGCAGGAAAACTTGAAGCATACTATCTGGAAAGCAAGTCATGCGAGATAGCTGTTGGAGGTATTGGAGGAGCAAAAATTTATGTAACGGAAAAATTAGATGCAACTATTGAAGGAATTGGCGGGATTGAGTACAGGGGAAATCCGGAAAACGTTACTACAGAAATCAGTGGATTAGGCACAATTAGAGAAAGCAATGATTTTTAATTTATATGCCAATTGAAGGTAGGACAATAATAAATTTTAAAATTAAGGAAATTGGATCTTAAAGAACTAAGAAGGAAAATTGATTTACTGGATGATCAAATCCTGGAGATTTTAAACCAGAGGATGACTCTTGTAAAGGAAATAGGGATAGAGAAAAGCAGTCAGAAATCAAATATTTACAGACCCGAACGTGAAAAAGATATAATCGACCGTTTAAATCGAATAAGCAAAAGAGAATCAGGTCTTGTAAACCGATCAGCAATAGAAGCTATCTACCAGGAAATATTTGCAATCAGCAGGAATATTGAACTTCCGGAAAAAGTAGCCTACCTGGGTCCCGAAGGTAGTTTTACTCACCAGGCTGCCGAATCCCGGTTTGGAGCTATGAGTGAATACCTTCCGTTATCTACTATCCCTTCGGTATTTGAGGCAATTGCTGCAAATAGGGCAAAGTATGGGATTGTACCCTTAGAGAATAACCAGGAAGGAGTTGTGAATGAGACTATTGATTATCTGGGATTATTTGATCTCAATATAATTGCCGAAATACCACTTTCAATTTCCTTTGCTTTTGCAACTACAAGTGATAGAGTGGAAAATATTAAACAAATTTATTCTAAAGATATTGCTTTCAGACAGTGTAAGCAGTTTCTGGATTCTACCTTTAGTGAACAAAAAATAGAACAAATACCTACCAATAGTACCTCAAAGGCAGTAAAGCTTGCTTTAAATGATCCTCATACTGCTGCAATATGTTCTCATATCGCAGCAAAGACCTATAATTTGCCAATATTATATGATAAAATCGAGGATTCTCCTGATAATTTCACCAGGTTCCTGATTATTGGAAATGATATTAAAAATGAGATTAGCGGGAATGATAAGACCAGTATTCTTGCCAAGTTATCGGAAGGACCAGGAAGTCTGGCAAATTTTCTACAGGATTTTAATCATGCCAACATAAACTTAACAAAAATTGAAAGCCGGCCTGCCAAGCAGGGTAAAAAGTTTAAATATTGGTTTTACATTGATTTGGAAGGACACATTGATGAGGATAATGTAAAATCAGTTGTCAAAAAACACAAAGACAATATAAAATGGTTAGGCAGCTATGTCCGTATGTGTTAATTAGCGTAGCATAGGATGCCTTTTGAATGGTTTGGATTCATCAAAGAGTTTTCGGAAGGTGATGTGCTTTTTATACATGGTGACTCCAACTTGTTCTACCGTATGTATCATTCTTGGGTTGAAATCTCCAATCCAATTCATTTCAAGATCTTCATATCTTATGTATTTATCCATTACGAAACCTCTTGCATATATTATAATTGCACCTTCAACACCTTTAGCTCTGTGTTCAGGAACTATTCCAAAGACGATTCCAATAATTTTATTATTTGTTTTACGCCATTTATGATATAGAAATTTCAGTTTCCCCAGAAGATCTAATTTCCCATTCACATATTTAAAAATTTGATTAACATCCGGAATGGTAATAAAAAAGGCAATAGGGTCATCTTCATAAAATCCAAAATACATAACTTTAGGATCAATTATAGGTTTGAGTTGTTTCATCACCAACCTGGCTTGCTGCATTGATAATTGCGGTACTCCTTTATGCCCTGCCCACGCTTTGTTGTATATGACCTGAAAGTATTCAGTGAATTTTTCCAGCTGCTTCATATCCAGTATTTTAAAATGATATTTAGGATTTTTAGCAATCCTTTCAGCCTTAGCATGCAACTTGGGAGACAGTGGACCTAATATTTTCCTTCCAAAGGTTATCTGCTCAAAATAAGTCTGAAAACCATAAGATTCAAATAGGTCTTTATAATATGGAGGATTGTAATTGCATTTATAGTTGGGCTCTTTTTCATACCCTTCTGATAGAAGTCCCCACCATTCATTTCTATCACCAAAATTTATGGGGCCATCCATAGCTTCCATACCTCTTTCTGTTAACCATGCCTTGCATTGGTCAAACAGTATATTGGCCGCTTCCTGGTTATTTATGCATTCGAAAAAACCCATTCCACCTGTAGGTTGATCATTGTCTTTTTTTGCAATTTTCTTGTTAACAAAAGTAGCGACCCGTCCAATCGTACTTCCTTTAGTATCTTTTAATATCCACCTCGTACACTCACCATTCCTGAAATGTTTATTTTTTTCAGGAATGAAAACAGACTCTACATCTGCATCTAATGGGCGGATCCACTTTGGATGTTCTTTATAGATATCTATAGCTATATTAATAAATTCTCTGGCAGTCGATTTGTCTTTTACTTCAACAATTTGCATGGTTACAATACTTTTAAATAATCCAAACTAAATTAATTGATTTATCATTTAACTTAGTTATTAACGATCCTTTTTTATAATTTTATCACTCATTTTTGTGGAACTTTTTAAAAATAAAGAAATGATAATTAAGAATCGAAGAGAATTTTTGAAGAAGGGAACAACTGCCGCAGCTGGCTTGGGATTGCTATCTGCCTTCCCTAATTTTTCTGCTTTTTCAAAACCTGAAGCTGATATGTTTTTCAAAATATCATTAGCAGAATGGTCATTAAATAAGGCATTATTTGGAGGAGATCTTGATAACCTGGATTTTCCTGCTAAGGCAAAAAATGATTTCGGAATCAACGCTGTTGAATACGTAAACCAATTTTTCAAAGACAAAGCTGAAGACACCAAGTATCTTAATGAGTTAAAAACCCGATGTGCGGATATTGATGTAACCAGTGTTTTAATTATGATTGATGGAGAAGGCCAACTTGCTAATGCTGATCAAAATAAGCGTAAAGAAGCTGTAGAGAAACATTATAAATGGGTTCATGCGGCCAAAGAGCTTGGTTGTCATTCAATTCGAGTTAATGCTGCTGGTGGTGGCTCCTATGAGGATTCGCAAAAAGCTGCTATTGAAGGATTGAGCATGCTTACTGAATATGGTGAGAAAAATGGTATTGGTATTATTGTTGAAAACCATGGTGGATTGTCCTCAAATGGAGATTGGTTGGCAGGAGTTATGAAGGGAGTGAATAATCCATATTTTGGAAGCCTACCCGATTTAGGTAATTTCTGTATAAAGGCAAAATGGGAGAATGGAAAACGAAACTGTCTTGACCAATTTGATCCCTATAAAGGCACAGAAATGCTAATGCCATTTGCAAAAGGAGTAAGCGCCAAAACACATGAGTTCGACAGCGAAGGGAATGAGACAGAAATTGATTACCTGAAAATGATGAAGATCGTAAAAGATGCCGGATTTACCGGGTATGTGGGAATTGAATTTGAAGGTACTATGCCACAGGATGAGGGGATTAGGGCAACTAAAAAATTATTGGAAAAGGTTGGCAAGCAACTGTCATAATTTTTTCTAATATAATTAATTAGTATAATTCAGAATTACCTGAATCCATTTGGGTTCAGGTAATTTTTTACCATCCAGCTATTTCCCGGATTATCTCAACACTAAATTTAAGTCAATTTAAAACGAATATTTATTATCCTTCAAAAGATGATCAGCTACTCTCCGACGCGCCTCCTTCAAATTAAAGGGTTCAATTTTAGTAAACCGTTTCAATCCTAGCATCATCATTTTTAGTTCATCACCTTCAGCGAAAGCAAAAATTGCTTCTTTTGCAGCATTATTTATTTTATCAACGGCGTTGTACAAATAAATTTTAGCAATATCTATCTGATTTTTACAATTGTCCTCGCCTTTTAAAGTGACCAGTTTCTCAACACGAAGCAAGGTTGATTCTGCAACATATCCTTCAATAAGCATATCGGCGAGATTCATCAGGATCTCTTGTTCATCTTTGAGATTGGCCATCAATTTTTGCACGGCGGCACCGGCTACCATCAATCCTATTTTTTTTAAATTTGCCATTACTTTCTTTTCCATATTAAATATGGAATTTGAACCATTTGTACCAAAATCAGGGACTGAGGTTAATTCTTTTTGGACGCCCATAGCTGGTGTCAAGAGATCAAGCTGGCCTTTCATCGCTCGTTTTAAAAGCATATCAATTGTAACCAGGCGGTTGATCTCATTCGTGCCTTCAAAGATCCTGTTTATCCTGGCATCCCGAAATCCTCTTTCAACCGGGCCATCGGCTGAAAATCCTAACCCTCCATGAATTTGTACAGACTCATCTACAGCAAAATCTAAAATTTCTGAGCTATGTACTTTTTGAATGGCACATTCAATGGCAAATTCTTCAATAGATTTCATTTTAGCCATTGCATGCTCTTCACCTTCCGATATATAGGCAAGTCCGGTTTCTTCAATGTTCTGACCTGTTCTGTAAAGAGCCGATTCAGAAGCATAAATGCCAACAGCCATTTCTGCCAGTTTATGTTTTATAGCGCCGAATGTCCCGATTGTAACACCAAACTGCTTTCGTTCGTTTGCATATTTTATGGATTTGTTAAGAGACAGTTTAGCACCCCCGGTAGTGGCAGCCCCAAGCTTTATCCGTCCAATATTTAGAATGTTCAAAGCTATTTTAAAACCCTGTTCTCGATCTCCCAATTGATTTTCGACAGGAATATGGCAATCATTAAAGAAGATCTGCCTGGTGGATGATCCTTTTATCCCCAATTTCTTTTCTTCTTCATTCATGGTTATACCTCCGAATTCTTTTTCTACAATGAATGCTGTTAAATATTTGTCATTTTCAATTTTAGCAAATACGATGAAAACATCAGCAAAACCAGCATTGGTGATCCACATTTTCTGACCATTCATAATATAATGTTGTCCATCTTCTGCAAGAACAGCCTTGGTTTTACTAGCATTTGCATCTGAACCGGCATCTGGTTCTGTTAGACAGTAAGCAGACAACAGGTCTCCCGAAACCAGTCCTGGAAGATATTTTTGTTTTTGCTCTTCTGTTCCAAAGAATAAAATTGGGAGTGTCCCGATGCCATTATGTGCCAGAAAAGAGACTACAAAAGAATGGCCGCCACCAAAAGATTCAGCTATCAGAAGGTTGGTGTTGAAATCCATTCCAAATCCACCATATTTTTCTGGAACTGCTGAACCTAAAAGTCCAAGCAGTCCTGTTTTGCGAAGGAGGCCAGGCATCAAATCCTTATCCTTCATAGAATCAATTTCATCCAGATTCTGAAACACTTCCGTATTCAGGAAATCGATGCATGATTGAGCAATCATATTCTGCTCTTCACCCCATTCTTCTGGAATGAAGATGTCCTGTGCATTGGTTTCACTTATCAGAAACTCGCCACCTTTAATTTTTTTAGGATTGATCAAAGTAGTCATGAGCATTAGAATTTAGTTTAGCAATTCATATATTCCAGCTACACCTTGCCCTCCACCCACGCAAGCGGATACCAGTCCATACTTTTGTTTTCTTCTTCGCATTTCATTGATTAATTGAATAGATAGCTTGGCTCCTGTGCAACCCAAGGGATGGCCGAGGGCAATTGCACCACCGTTCACATTGATCAGGTCAGTGTTTAAATCCATTTCCTTGATTACACCCAAAGCCTGGGCTGCGAAAGCTTCATTCAATTCAATTTGTTCAATATCAGAAAGTTTCAGGCCTGCTTTATCAAGAGCTTTAGGGATAGCCTTTATGGGTCCTATTCCCATTATTCTGGGCTCAACACCAGCAACAGCATAACTCATCATTCTGGCGACAGGATCAAGATTCAATTCTTTTACCATTTTTTCTGACATCACCATTACAAAGGCTGCTCCATCAGAGGTTTGTGAAGCATTCCCGGCAGTTACAGTACCAACTTTGGAAAAGGCAGGTTTTAATTTGGCCAGCACTTCTTTATTGGTATCTTTTCTGGGACCTTCATCCACGTCAACTATGTATTCCTTTTGCTGCTTTTTACCTTCAGTATCAATGGAAGTTTCTTGTACGGCGAATGGTACGATTTCATCTTTGAAAAAGCCTTTCTCGATAGCATTAATGGCTTTCATATGACTGTTGAAGGCGAATTCATCCTGTTGCTCCCTGGAAATCTTATATTTTTCAGCTACCAGTTCTGCAGTGAGTCCCATGCTTGTATAATAATCCGGATTGGTAGCTGCTATCTGGTAATTTAAAGCTGTTTTCCAGCCAAGCATCGGAATTAATGACATGCTTTCGGTGCCCCCGGCAATTATGCAGTCAGCCATGCCGGCATGTATACGGGAAGCAGCTATACTTATAGCCTCGATACCAGATCCACAATAACGATTGATCATCATACCCGGAACCTCCTTAGGTAATGACATCAGAGAAATCATCCTGCCTATCTGCATGCCCTGTTCTGCTTCAGGTATAGCATTACCTACTATGAGATCATCAATTTTAACTGGATCAAGAGCAGGAACAGATTGTACCAGATGTTTAATGACTGTGACTGCAAGATCATCCGGACGGGTGAACCGGAAGCCTCCCTTTTTTGCTTTGCCAATGGCAGTTCTGAAACCTGTAACAATATATGCATCCATGATTTTAAGAATTCTATTTTTATAATTAATTTCTAAGTGGTTTTTTACCTTGTAATATAGCTTCGATACGTTCCAATGTTTTTCGTTCTCCACATAAAGACAGAAATGCTTCTCGTTCCATATCTAACAAATATTGTTCGGATACTTCTGATGGATATGAAAGTTCTCCCCCACACATTACATGTGCGATTTTCATGGCTATTTTTGCATCATGTTCTGTTATGTATTTACCAACGAGCATACCATTTATACCAGCTAAAAACAAGGCGAGGCCAGATTTCCCAAGTACTCTAATTTTATTGTTCTTACTGGGCATGGTGTATCCGGATTGCGCAAGTAAAACAGCAGAAGCTTTGGCATCAGCAATTAACCTGTCGCTATTTACAGTAATTTTATCCTGGGGCCTCATTATCCTCATATCCATAGCTTCATATGCGGAGGTTGCAACCTTGCCTGTAGCCAGGTTCATAAATGTGTTTTGCAATGCATTAAACTCTACATCACCTTCCTCGTATGCATCAGATAGCCTTAAAGCCATTTCCTTTGTGCCACCACCTGCAGGAATAATTCCTACTCCGATTTCTACCAGACCAATATAGGTTTCAGCAGCAGCCTGAATAAGATCAGCATGAAGGCTAAGTTCACATCCTCCTCCTAATGTAAGGGTATGAGGTGCCACAACTACAGGGATACTTGAATAACGGGCCCGCATCATCGTTTTCTGAAAATGTTCAACCATCATATTAATTTCATCATATTCCTGCTCAATGGCATTCATGAAAACAATACCTAAGTTCGCACCTACGGTAAAATTTTGTCCCTGGTTGCCAATTACAAGGCCCTGAAAGTCTTTTTCCGCCAAATCAATTCCTTTATTTATTACTTCAATTACATCCGCACCCATTGTATTCATTTTGGAATGAAACTCAACATTCAAAATTCCATCTCCCAGATCAATAGCAGATGCTCCGGCATTTCCCCATACAAGCTTGTTCTCACGAAGATCATCGAGTACAATAAAGTCTTTTTTGCCAGGGATTTCAAGGTATTCTCCTGAAGGAATATCATAGTAGTGCCGGGCTCCCTGAATGGTTTTATAAAAGGAAGTTATGCCCTTATCAATCATTTGATATACCCATTTCGCTGGAGTGTATCCCTGTTTTTCCATATAGGGAAGGATTTCTTTAACACCTAAAGCATCCCATATTTCAAAAGGTCCCATTTCCCAACCAAATCCGGCACGAAGTCCATCATCTATTTTGTATAAATCATCAGTAATCTCTGGAATTCTATAGGTTATATATTGGAATAAACCATAAAATGAATCCTGATAAAATTGGGCAGCAACATCTTTTCCTTTTAGTAGAACATTTAATTTCTCCTCCAGTTTGTCCATTACTTTCGCAGCACCTATGCTTGCGAACTTCACATTCTTTCGCTGTTTATATTCTAATGAAGTAAGATCTAAAGTAAGGATTTCAGTATTTCCCTTTTTATCCTTTGTTTTTTTATAAAATCCCTGGTTGGTCTTTTCACCTAACCAGTTCTTCTTTTCCAGCTCATATATGATTTCAGGTAATTTGAACATATCCCGATGTTCATCCTTATCAAGAGCATCATACAAGTTATTGGCTACCTTAATCAGTGTATCGAGCCCTACTATATCTGATGTGCGGAAAGTAGCAGATTTTGGCCTTCCAATTATTGTTCCTGTGAGTCTGTCAATTTCATCAATACCCAGGTTAAATTTCTGCATCGACTCCACAACTTTAAGAATTGCAAAAATTCCTATTCTGTTTGCTATGAAGGCAGGAGTGTCTTTGCACAACACGGTAGTTTTACCAAGAAATTTCTTTCCATATTCCATCAAAAAATCAATAACTTCGGATTCAGTATCCGGGGATGGGATGATCTCGAGCAATTTAAGATAGCGAGGTGGATTGAAAAAATGAGTTCCGCAAAAATGTTTTTTAAAATCCTCACTTCTTCCATCTGTCATCATATGAATTGGAATCCCTGAGGTATTGGTGGTAATAAGAGTACCGGGTTTTCGATATTTCTCTACCTGATCAAATATGATCTTCTTAATTTCAAGATTTTCAACTACTGCTTCAATAATCCAGTCAGCCTCTGAAATCTTTTGCATATCATCCTCAAAATTTCCCAATCGTATCCGGTTCGAAAATTCCTTGTGATACAAAGGAGAAGGTTTTGATTTAATGGCAGTTTGAAAAGCGTCATTCACTATCTTATTTCTAAATTCCCCGGAATTTATATCCAGGTCATTACCTTTTTCAACCACTTTCACAGGATCAGGTACGATATCCAGTAAAAGTACTTCCAGGCCAATATTGGCAAAATGGCAGGCAATTCTGGATCCCATTATTCCTGAACCCAGGACGGCCGTTTTTTTAATAATCCTATTCATACTGATTATACATTATTTAAATGCTTTTTTATTTCTCCATTCTCAATCAATTC
>Ga0316192_10000723_pt1 | contig 24091 bp, 22 predicted proteins | sample MerIslwburrow_MG_FD_204931 | JGI IMG/M metagenome (GOLD analysis project Ga0316192, IMG submission 204931) | Coastal sediment microbial communities from Maine, United States - Merrow Island worm burrow | ecosystem: Environmental > Aquatic > Marine > Coastal > Sediment | place: USA: Maine...
ATGAGGTTTTCGGCACGATCCGTGTAACACTCTTTTCAATTTTCTCGGAATGAAGAAACTTGGCAACGCCGGATTGCCGACTCCGGCAAACAGGACATCAGGGTTATTACGCACCAGGCTTGTTGAGCTGCCATCGGCAAGCTGACTAAGAATGTCATAACAGAGCAATTCATCCAGCGGAAACGATTGATTAGCTGCGGGTCGTATTCGAAGCAAATGAACAAACAGTTTTTCACCCAGTTTCACTGTTTGAAAACCAGAACTCATACTGATTTTTGTGCTCAGATCATTCTGACTGAAGAGCTCACCATCAAGCTGCAACGGGCCACTACTGGCCAGCCATATATTCACCTCTTTACGATCAACCCGCCTGATAATCGGACCCGCCAGAATTTCACCCATATCTACTCCCGCTTACTCCATACACTTAGAATACAGCAGCTAGCTCTCACATATCAGAAGGATTGCTTCTGCAATAAGCTGGTCATCCAACTTGAAACTATAGTGCTGAGTTGTCTTTCTAATTGTGAAGAAAACTCCCACCCCATGATTGATACCCTTTTCTATATATAGACGATTTTCAGAGTTGTGCAAATATTATTCATCGAGATCACCGATTCAGAATCAGTGGTGTGGGCACACCGATAAAAAATTATCCGCTCAGGTTTTCTTTTTTGGATTCCAGTTCTTCCCAGCTGGCATAAGCATTTGAGAGTAATAATTCCAGCGCATTCAGACGCTGCTGGTCCTGCTGAAAGGCTTCGCCATCACGGTTGAAATAGTCCGGATCACAGAAGCGTTCTTCGATAGCAGCTTTTTCCGCTTCCATGGCCTCAATTTCTCCCGGCAAAACTTCCAGACGCTGTTGCTCTTTATAGGATAGCTTGGTCTGTTTTTTATCAGCTTTTGCGGCCATAACTGGCTTGACTATTTTTACTGGCTTATCGGCTTCGATTCGCTCCGCTTTCCGCGTTTTCCAGGCCAAATAATCGGAATAACCACCCTCAATGGGGATAATCTCACCGCCACCTTCAAACGCTAATACACGCGATGCCACCCGATCCATAAAAGCTCGATCATGACTGACAACAATCACCGTGCCCTCATAACGGGCCAGTGCCTGCTCCAGCACAGCCAGGGTGCCAATATCCAGATCATTGGTCGGTTCATCCAGCACCAGCAGATTGGCCGGCTCCAGCAACAGCTTTGCCAGCATCAAACGGCCACGTTCACCACCGGATAGAGCCGCCACCCTTACATTCAGCCGTTCCTTATCGAACAGAAAGTCCTGTAAATAACTAACAATATGACGGGGTTCATGGCCACCGATATGAACATAGTTGCCGCCCATGGGCAATAACACATCTTTCAGCTTCTGCTCGGGATTGAGCTCCCGCATCTGAGTCAGAAAAGCCGGAGCCAGTCGCACCCCATGTCGCACTCTTCCCTCATTGGCAGACATCTCTTTTAACATGATTTTCAACAGTGTTGTTTTACCGATGCCATTGGGGCCAATCAGACCTACCCGGTCACCGGCCATGATTTTATGACAGAATTCATGACAAATAATCGCATCCGAAAATGCATGCGACAAATCAATGGTCTCGATCAGCATTTTGCCGGCTTTGATGCCGCTGGACACGCGTAAGCCCACATCACCACCACGCAAACGCCTTGCTGCACGCTGTTTGCGCAAGTCCTCAAGAGCACGCACACGCCCTTCATTACGACGGCGCCTGGCCGGAATGCCCCGGCGAATCCAGCGTTCTTCTCCAGCCAGCAGTTGATCAAATTTGCGATGTTGGCTTTCTTCCACAGCCAGCATTTCAGCCTTTTTTTCCAGATACTCAGCATAGGAATAAGGAAAATGCACGAGATGGCCACGATCCAATTCGATGATTTCCTCGGCTACAGCATCGAGAAAATAGCGGTCATGGGTTATAAATAATACCGAGCCCGGAAAAGCGGCAACAAAATCCTCCAGCCATTCAATCGAAGCAATATCCAGATGATTGGTGGGCTCATCAAGCAGCAGCACATCCGGCTCAGCCACCACGGCCCGAGCCAGTGCAACCCTTCTCAACCAGCCGCCGGAGAGTTCGCCAACATCGCGGTCTGATTCTAGCTTCAGTTTGGAAATCGCGGTTTCGATACGGGCATGGAACTTCCATGCTTCCATACGTTCAAGTTCTAATTGCAGAGTTTCAACACGATTGAGGCCTTCTTCACTAACACCCTGTTCTAATTCCTGCAAAGCTTCATGGTACTGTTCCAAAGTCCATGCCACGTCACCGAGACCTTCGGCAACAACGTGAAAAACAGTCTGACCCGCCTCAAAGTGCGGTGCCTGCGGCAGATAGGCAACCCTTGCGCCTGTTCTCATGGTCACATCACCGCTATCTGTTTCCACTATTCCCGCCATGATTTTCAGCAATGTGGATTTACCTTCACCATTGCGTCCAATCAGGCCAATACGCACGCCGCGGCCAATGCTCAGGCTGACATTATCCAGCACAACCTGCGGACCAAAGGCCTTGTCGAGATGGTTCAGGGTCATAATCGGCATGGGCGAAGACTAGCCTGCATGATTCACAAATGCTGCCGCTGACCGAATCGTAAACGAAAAAACGCCCTGCCTAAGCAGGACGCCTTGTTCTACCGATGCCTGTCACCGATATTAACTACCCATACGGCCATGCCTTCCATCATGCTTGCCGCGTTTTCCGGAATGATTGCGCTTCATCTTTTTCGCCGCTTCACGCTGCTCAGCTGTCAGAATGGCAAACACACTGGCCCGCATCTGATTGCGCTGAATGATCTTCTGTGTAACCAGTTCTCCCTGTTGTTTGGCAAGCTCGGCAACCTGTGTGCTAAACTGAGAAGACTTCGGATCAAGTTTGCGTAATGCCTCACGATTATCTTGCATGGCATCTTTCAACTCCAGCATCTGTGGACGCGCCTGGCGATGGATCTGTTTTAATTGCTGCCGCTGCTCATCATTCATATCCAGTTTGTCAGCCATGCGCTCATAGCGCTGTTGCTTCCCACCAGACTGGCCCTGAAATGCCTCAGCAGTTGTTGCCATGCCCAGAGATAGAGCCATTGCCAAACCCAGAGTGCTTATCATTTTCATTGTCTTGTTCATATTTATCTCCTTTAATCTGAAATTCCTCGACGTAAACCGCCGCATAATGCGAAGAATAGATGGATGGGTGCAAAGCAGAGGCGGTGCTACGTAATAACAATGCAAATCAATGTAAAGAAAATGTAAAAAAGCCTATTTTCACCTGCCCTGAGCCTGTTTTTATGGCAACATAACGGCATGCACATTCTACTAATCGATGATGACGTTGAACTTTGCGAGCTGATGGTCCGCTTTCTCAGCAGCGAGGGGTTTGATGTTGAATCAGCCCATGACGGCATCAGCGGGCTTGAAACGATCCAGTCCGGGGATTTCGACCTTGTTGTTCTGGATGTCATGATGCCGGGCAAAAACGGCATGGATGTGCTGCGTGAGTTGCGCCAGAACTCAAATCTTCCGGTGATCATGCTGACTGCCAGAGGTGAGGAAATGGATCGCATCATCGGCCTGGAGCTGGGCGCCGACGATTATATGCCGAAACCCTGCAATCCACGTGAGCTCTCAGCTCGTATCCGGGCTGTACTGAGACGCATAGAAGGAAGCGGTCAATCCAGCCAGTCCGACAACATCAGACAATTCGGCAATATCGAATGGCACCCTCAATCCCGTAGTATCTATGAGCATGGCAAAGCTATAGAGCTGACTGCAACAGAATACAATATTCTTGCCGCACTGATGGAACATGCCGGTGAGGTGGTCAGCAAACAGGACCTGAGTAAAGCGGCACTGGGCAAACGCTATGGCCCGTTTGACCGCTCACTGGATGTGCATATTGGTCATTTACGAAAAAAACTCTCCACCATCAGCAATGAGCAGCCACGCATCAAAACAGTGCACAGCGTAGGCTGGTTGTTCGTGCCGGAATGAGGGCCTAGCCATGCGCCTATTCTGGAAACTGTTTCTTATTCTCATGATCACACTTGCATTGACTGCGGGTGTATCGACCTGGCTGAGCCAGAAATGGCTGACCGAAAATCAGTTTATCGAAACACGCCTGGCCTCCATGGAGAGCTACGGTGAAACTGCTTTGAGCATATTCGAAGCTGAAGGAGATGCTGCCTTACGGCAGTGGCTGAGACACAGTTCCCGCACCCTCCATTTCAGGGGAATGTTGCTTGACCAACATGGCAAGCGCGTTGTGAAACGGCGGATTTCTGAAAATATGCGGCCATTGGCGGATCGTGTTCTCAAAGAAAACAAACGCATCACCGTCATTCGCCCGCCCATGCTGGCCGTAGCCATACCGCTGCAAGGACAATCAGAGTCATTCTACTGGATTGCCAGAAGTCGCCTGTCGCCGGAGCAACTGCGTAAGGGTGGTGAATATCAACTGCTCATTCGCCTGATCAGCGCCCTGCTTGCCATTGTTTTCATCAGCTGGCTGCTCACACGCATGTTCACACGCCCCATCCGCTTACTGCAAAACACCACGGAGCAACTCGGTCGGGGAAAACTTGCGGCCAGAACACCTCAGGTCATCTCCAATCGTAAGGATGAACTGGGAGACCTGGCCAACAGCTTCGACACCATGGCTGAACAGTTGAATGGCCTGATCAACAGCCACAAGCAACTGCTGCGGGATATTTCCCATGAGCTGCGTTCGCCACTGGCCCGTCTGCAAGTCGCTCTTGAGTTGGCGCGCAACGTTAGCGGCGATAAAGCCGGAGAAGAACTCGACCGCATCGGTAAAGAATCAGAGCGCTTAAACGAACTGATCGGAGAAGTGCTGACACTGGCCCGCTTCGAAGAAGGCTCTGTGCAGGCCGAACACAAACCGATACAGCTTGATAATATGCTCAATGGCATTGCAGATGACGCAACATTTGAAGCGGAAGCTATGGGGAAAAGTGTGAAAGTCAGTTCAATTGAAGCATGCACCGTAATCGGCGATTCACTTTGGCTGGGGCGCGCCCTGGACAATGTCGTTCGCAATGCCATACGGCATACGCCAACCGGAACCGGCGTCCTGATTTCACTCATCCTTCAGGGAAACCAGGCCCACATTACAGTGCGTGATTCTGGCCCTGGAGTTCCTGAAGAAAACCTGACAGATTTATTTGAGCCGTTCTTTCGAACCTCTGAGGCACGCGAAAGACATAGCGGCGGTCATGGCCTAGGGCTGGCTATCGCACAGCGCGCCGTAAAATTTCACCATGGGCACATATCAGCGATCAACCATAAGGATGGTGGCCTAAAAATAACCATAGGGCTGCCATTATCAAAATAGATCAGGGCCAGTGAATACTAATTTTGGTCGTAGTATGTTGTCAGTAGTCAGGACTGTTTATTTTGCCCGCGAATACGCACTTTCTGGCGCTTCATATGACCGAATCCTCTCGAAAATATCATACACCACAGGAAAAATAAATATGACCATCTGCCCGCCACTGAGATCGATGTTTGGCTATGCTCCCATACAGCAACAAGGCTTGAGACTGCCTTTTGAACAATCCCGTGCCGTGATCGATCACGGTAACTAAGGGAAAGATTCATTGGATCAAACTGCCAAAAGATGCTCGCACCTTAAAATGTGCATTTTCTAAGAAATTCTCTTCGATTTTTCTTGCCCGGATGCTGTCCATTACGCACCTCCTGCTAAGTGACAAATACAAATCTCATACTCTTATATATCGCATAAGTCATGCAAATCTTAATTGCCATCTTTTTCCCAGCGCTGAAGACACATTCAGTAATGTAAGGGAAATAATTTTCATCAAACTCCTGAATACTGAACAGTGCAAGCCCAATAAAAGTGTGATCGGGAATATAATTTACTTTGATCTCTTCATTTAAATTATACTCTCACTGTAATTTAACCTAACCCTATCAGTCTAACAGGGTGATAGTTGTAAAAAGGGGTGTGTTATGCTGGCTCGTTTATTCATTCTGTTATTTATTTCTTCCATTCTCACTGTTCCAGCACAAGCCGGAGAGAAGGGGGTGCTGGGTGCCCTGATTGGCGCAGGAGTTGGCGCAGGAATCGGCCATGCCACAGATCGCACAGGCGGCTCCGGTAAGGGTGCTGTGATTGGTGCTATCGGCGGCTATGTCATTGGCGACCAGATAGATAAAGCGGAAACACGAAATCCCCAAACCAGAGAAGAGACATATCAGCGAGGGTCAACGGGCAGATCAATAAACTCTTCCAGAAACTGCAATGAGGCGGATGCCTTGCTGAATCAGGCAAACCGCAGCCAAGACACGCTGTACAAGGTTTATCTACTTCAAAAAGCCGCCCGATTCTGTCCAAACAGTGCGCAGATGCATAATGATCTTGGCGTAGCTTACTATCAACGAAACGGGCAATACGACAGACAACGGGCCAGTGATGAATTCAACGAGGCGATTCGCATCGACCCTGATTACGATGTGGCGCGGAATAATTTAGCCAGGCTGTAAGAAACTCAACAGCCCAGCGACGAAGATTTGAATCAGGCACTCGGCTAGCCCTCCCCTCCCCTCCCTTCCAAGCTAGCCGGGTGCTCTTTTTTTTGAGGGCAATGATCAGAACCAAAAGAGGAGGCAATACTCCCCTCTTTCAACCGCTAGTCCGGCATGCGAAACTAGAGTGAGCGCAGACGCTCCAAAGCTGCAGACATTTCCTCTTGCTTGGCTTTAAGCTCATCCAGTTCGGCCTGCACCTTAACAACCACAGCATCCGGCGCGTTATCACGGAATTTCGGATTAGCCAGTTTGCCTTTACGCTGGCCAATATCCTTATCCAGCTTGGCAATATTTTTCTCCAGACGCGCCCGTTCCTCTTCGACGTCAATCAAACCGGCCAGTGGCAAAAATACTTTTGCTCCAACCAGTGGTGCAACAGCAGCCCCGTGAACTTCTTCATCCGCATCCAGCCAATCCAGCGACTCCAGACGGGCCAGACTTTTTATTAATAATTCCTGTCTTTCAAGATCAGCCTTAACAGCAGGATCACAGGCTATAATGGATTCAATGCGCTTGCCCGGATTGACATTCATTTCACCACGAATCGAACGAATTGCCGAGACAACTTCAATCACTTTGCGAATACGTCGTACCGCATCAGCATCATGATTTTCACGCGCCTCATGGGCCATATCACTGACCAGACGCGCATCGGCGCCATGCAGGCTCTGCCATAGCGTTTCAGTAATATACGGGCAAACTGGATGCAACAGGCGCAACCAGCCTTGAAGGGCAGTCAACATCACGGTCTGCGTTTCAGCCTTGGCCGCCTCATCATCGCCATAAAGCGACACTTTGGCCGCTTCAACATACCAGTCACAATAGCTGCCCCAGATAAAGTTATACAGTGCGGCAGCAGCTTCATTGAAACGGTATTCAGTCAGGGCCGCATTCACTTCGGCGCTCACCGAATCCAACTCGGCCAGAATCCATTTATTCACATCCAGGGCAGGCTGAACCGCAGTATCCGGCACGGCCTCATCACGGTTCATGAAGACGAAACGTGCTGCATTCCAGATTTTGTTCATGAAATTACGATTCGACTCAATGCGTTTTTCATCCAGTTTTACATCGCGGCCCGGTGTCGCCATATGCGCCAGAGTAAAACGCAGGGCATCAGCCCCGTACTTTCCAGTCATTTCCAACGGGTCAATCACATTGCCCTTGGACTTGGACATTTTCTGCCCCTGCGAATCACGAATCAGGGCATGGATATAGATGTCTTTGAACGGAACTTCTCCAGTAAATTTGAGCCCCATCATGATCATGCGGGCAACCCAGAAGAATATAATATCAAAACCGGTAACCAGTACATTGGTTGGATAGAACTGCTCCATTTCAGCCGTTTCATCCGGCCAGCCCAGCGTAGAAAATGGCCACAGACCGGAAGAAAACCATGTATCGAGTACGTCCTCGTCCTGCCGAATATTGGTTAAGCCACAACCTTCACAGCATTCCGGCGTCTCTCTTGAAACCGTAATATGATCGCAATCATCACAATACCAGGCCGGAATGCGATGTCCCCACCATAACTGACGGGAGATACACCAGTCCTGAATATTGCGCATCCATTCGAAATAGGTCTTTTCCCAGTATTGGGGCACAAAGCGGATATCGCCATCTTCCACCGCTTTGATGGCAGGCTCTGCCAGTGGTTTGATGTCCACATACCATTGATCTGTCAAATAAGGTTCGAGTACAGCATGGGAGCGGTCTCCGCGCCCCACCTGATGCGTATGCTCTTCAACCTTGTACAGCAGGCCTTCAGCATCCAGATCAGCCACCACATATTCACGAGCTTCATAGCGCTCCATACCGCGATATTTTTCCGGCACCTCTTCGCAATCGAGCATATGTGCCCGGGGTGTCAGAATATTAATCAACGGTAGATCGTGGCGCTTACCGACATCATAATCGTTAAAATCGTGTGCCGGAGTAATTTTCACACAACCGGTACCGAATTCAGGATCAACATAGGTATCAGCAATCACCGGAATCGTGCGTCCGGTCAGCGGCAAAATCAGTTCTTTTCCGATCAGGTCTTTATAGCGCTCATCATCGGGATGCACGGCCACAGCCGCATCGCCAAACATGGTTTCCGGGCGCGTGGTGGCGACAACCACATGCTTTGAAGCATCGTCGGCATGCGGATAACACATATGCCAAAAATGGCCCTGCTCTTCAACATGCGCCACTTCCAGATCAGACACCGCTGTTTCAAGAACCGGATCCCAGTTGACCAGTCGTTTACCACGGTAAATCAGCCCTTCTTCATGCAGGCGGACAAATACTTCCTTCACAGCTCTGGACAGACCTTCATCCAGTGTGAAACGCTCCCGTGACCAGTCACAGGATGCACCCATACTCTTGAGCTGATTCACAATGGTACCACCGGATTGTTCTTTCCATTCCCATACCCGGTCAAGAAAACGCTCGCGTCCCAAATCTCTTCGATGCACGCCTTCCTTGTCCAACAGGCGCTCCACCACCATCTGCGTAGCAATACCTGCATGATCAGTGCCCGGCTGCCACAGCGTGGATTTGCCCTGCATGCGCTGCCACCTGATCAGCATATCCTGAATGGTAAAAGTAAAAGCATGGCCCATATGCAAGCTGCCGGTCACATTCGGCGGCGGAATGACGATACAATAGTTTTCACTATTCTGACCATCTCCAACGTCAGCTTTTGGTCGAAATGCATCCGAATTCAACCACTGGTCATTGATGGCAGGCTCAACTGCCTGCGGATCATAGGTTTTGGCTAGCTCATGCTGGCTCATTATTGTTCCTCTGGTCTTTTGAAATATCGCGCCATGCTACGTCAAGGCATGAGCCGGGCAACCGGTGAATAATTTTCAGCGCAGGAATGACGTTCATGGTAGACGCAAGCTTTAAATCCCAAGAATCAACCGCATTACTCATTGCCCTGATCATAAGCTGAATTGGAGGATCAACCGAGTGCCTGAAAAATTTCCACGCTCCTCCATTCATGAGCTTCAGTTAGTCTTTCTGCCCTAGATATTTGGGATCCAGCCCCATCTGACGATACGTACGAAAGCGCTCTCTGGCAGCCTGTTTTAAACCATCATCCCAGTCATCTACGAAATCCACAATATGTGCAAAGCCGGAAACATCGGGCGGCACTTCCATACCGCCATTAACCAGCACAACCGGATCATTATCCCGCCGAATGGATGTGGCCAACAGAATGGGCTGCTGGGCATTCGTTTTTTCATCCTCGTTTGCCACCCCGTGTGCAAGAAATGAATCCGGATGAATAGTCCATAAACGTTCATTGAGTTGAGCGGCGAAACCGTCATCAGGACAGAGTATCAACACATGCGGCGTCAGGCGGCCACGCCTGAGCAGCAGGCGGGAGATGCCCTCAACCCTGTCCGGCTTGTCCAGAAGTTCAAAGTGAACACAGGTTTCAACACTCATTTAGGGTCCAGTTTTCTTTTCCACACCTGCGCCACAATCACCAATACAGTAACCGGAACAATCAGACTCAGCGGCTGCGCCGTTGAAGGCTGGACACGATAACCCAGACCAAGCACTGCTGCCTGTATCACTGTAATCAAGCCGGGAATTTTCCATGCCCAGGGTGAAGTATCCCATTGCTCAATGGGTAAGCTTTTTAAGCCTTTCCAGCACAACCACATCGTAGCCGCACCTATAGCCATTCCTGCGATCACATCTATAGGAAAATGTACGCCGCCATAGACCCGTCCATATGCTGCTAGAAAAAAGATAATTCCCGCCAGCCATCTACGCCAGTCTTTGACAGACCAGAGCAGGAAAGCAGCCAATACCATCACCCCATCAGAAGTGGAATGCCCGGACGGAAAGCTGTGTGACATCAGGCTGGCGCCAAGTACATGTACATTTTCCAGAATTGCCGGGGGGCGCGGCATATCGAATATGCGTTTCAATATTTGTGCAAACAATCCGGATACAATAAAAGCCAGCATAGCCGCAATACCCAGACGCAAATGAAACAACATCAGCAGGGAGCAGATCAGTGCCACAATCAGCCCATCTCCCAAACCACTGGTGATACCAAAAAACATATCACCCGCAGGTGAATGGGCATTATTGATTAAGCGAAAAAGTGAATGGGCTTCAACCATCTGCAAGCACTTCAGTTATCATGCCTTTCTATACAGGTAATCCACCACCAGCCGAACACCAGCTCCGGTGGCGCCCTTGGGTGAGATATCCGTGCCTTTCATATTCCATGCAGTGCCTGCGATATCCAGATGTGCCCATGGGACATCATCTACGAAGCGGGAAAGAAAACATGCGGCTGTAATCGTACCCGCATCGCGGCCACCGATATTTTTAATATCAGCAATATCAGATTTGATCTGCTCCTGATATTCCTCAAACATCGGCAACTCCCATACCCGATCATGGGTATGCTCACCCGAAGTCTTCAGATCTTTTTTTACCTTCTCAGCTGTTCCCAACAGCCCTGTGGCATGAGCTCCCAGTGCAATCACGCAGGCCCCGGTCAAAGTGGCAAAATCAATGATTGCGGCAGGTTTCTGCTCTACAGCATAGGCCAGAGCATCGGAGAGTATAATGCGGCCTTCTGCATCGGTGTTTTGCACCTCAATGGTGATGCCTTTATAGCTGGTGATGATATCACCCGGTTTATAAGCCGCTGCACCCAGCATATTTTCTGTCGAAGGAATAATGCCGAGCACATTGATCGGCAGATTCATCTCGGTCACAGATTTAAAAATGCCCAATACAGAAGCTGAACCGCACATATCAAATTTCATTTCATCCATTTGAGCAGGTGGTTTCAGAGAAATCCCACCGGCATCAAAGGTCAGGCCCTTACCCACCAGTGCGACGGGCGCATCACCTTTGTTGCCGCCCTTATAATCCAGTATAATAAAACGCGGCTCCTTTGCCGAGCCCTGATTAACGGCCAGTAGGGCATTAAATCCGGCTTTTTCAATTGCTTTTTTGTCCATCACAGTGGTTTTTAACTTTTTATGCTTCAGTGATGAGGCTTGCTGGCCGAGAAATTCCGGCGTACAGACATTGCCCGGCTCATTGGCAAGATCACGTGCGAAATTAGTGCCTGAAGCTATGGCCCGCGCTCTGCATACAGCAGCTTCGGCTGCTTCGAGATCGCGCCTGGATGTTATCATAATGGTGACAGAACGCAGTTCCCGCTTGTTCTCTTTTTTCTTGGTCTGATATTTATCAAACCGATACAAGCCCAGCCATACACCTTCAGCTACGGCCTGTACTTTGTCAGCCAACGAAACACCACGCACATCAAGTTCCGGCAGATATAAAGAAATATCACGTGCGCCGCTCTTATCCAGTCGGCGTGCAATTTTGGAAGCCAGTGCGCGCAGCTTTTGCAGGGTCAGCTTCTTTTCATCACCCGCGCCGACAAGAACGAGGCGTTGCGTATGTGTGCCCGGCACATCATAAAGTGTACGCCCCAAAGCAAAGGAGCCATGTAGATCAAATGTACGCAAGAACGAAGTTAGCACGTTGTTCGTTTCTTGCTGCAGTTGCTTGCCGGATTCAGTCAGTTTTCGACCTTCCAGCAGCGGCAATATCACCGCATCATTACGTTGCTTGTGAGCATGCCCTGTTTTAACACTGATTTCGATCATGAGAACCTCGTTATATTGTTTTATTTATCTTGAACAAATGCAGCGGATCCGTTGCACTCAGTCTCGCCAGAATTCCGGCACCAGTAACACAAAGAAGGTATAAATTTCCAGGCGCCCAAGAATCATGCCGAAGATTAATACGCTTTTGGCCATTTCAGGCAATGACTGATAACTGCCCGCAGGACCAACGCCGCCAAACCCGGGCCCGGTATTGGTGATGCAGGCGGCGGCGGCACTAAAGGCCGTCACCATATCTACGCCGGTAAAAGCCAGTAAAGCAGCGATAATAATGTAGCAGACGATAAACAGGACAGCAAAGCCCCAAAGAGCTTCCGTAATATTTGGTGGAATCCGCTGTTGCCCCATTTTCACATGAATAACGCCATGAGGATGCACCAGGCGCCGGATTTCACGCATACCCTGACGAAACAGTAGCATAATCCGCACAACTTTCATGCCTCCACCTGTTGAACCGGCACAGGCGCCTACAAACATGGTCATCAACAGCAGCATGGTTGCACCCGGTGGCCATTGACTGTAATCGCTAACTGCAAAGCCAGTGGTTGTAGCAATGGAAACAACATTGAACAGCACATCAATAGCTTCTATCTCGCCGCTCCAGTCCAGCTGCAGGCTGATCAGCACAACCAACATGCATATCCAGCCAGTATAGGTGCGAAATTCCTCATCGCGAAAATAAGTGCGAATTGAAAAACCACGCAATGCAGCCGCAAAGTGAAGGGTAAAAGAGATACCTGCCAGTATCATAAAGAAAATAGCCATCAGCTTTAATAATGGCGCATCAAAATAGCCAAAGCTGGCATCATGCGTAGAGAAACCGCCAATGGCTACAGTGCACATAGCATGGTTGATTGCATCAAATCCACCCATCCCACCAAGCCAGTAAGCCAGCGCGCAGATCATCGTCATGCCCAGATATAAATACCAGAGTACTTTGGCTGTTTCAGTTACACGCGCCGTCAGCTTATCCTTGACCGGCCCGGGTGTTTCCGCCTTGAACAACTGCATGCCGCCCACGCCCAGCAATGGCATAACAGCCACCGCCAGCACGATAATTCCCATGCCCCCCATCCATTCCTGCAGTGAGCGCCAGAACAGAATAGAGTGAGGCAGCTGATCCAGCCCTGAAAGTACGGTGGCACCGGTTGTCGTTAACCCGGATGATGACTCAAACATCGCATCTACAATCGAAGGCAGTGTGCCTGTAGTCCAGAATGGCACTGCTCCCAATAAGGACAGAATCAACCAGGCCAACGCCACAATCAGGAAGCCGTCCCTGTGGCTTAGCTGTTTGGGGGCATGGCCGCCATAGCGCATCATGGCCACGCCCAGGAGTATGACAATAAATCCAGCTTCAAAAAATTCGGCTTCGTGTCCGGCTTTATAATAGAATGAGACAATAATCGGCAGCAGCATACAAGCGCCGTATAAGGATACCAGCACGCCCAACGTCCAGATTACACCTTTAGGATGCATGAGTTAGAAAAATTCCAGATGCACTTCAAACAGCTTTTCAACTGCGGCTACGGAAGCACTTGTAGTCACAACCAATACACGGTCATGAGCCTGAACCTGTACCAAGCCACTGGGAACAATGATCGTATCGCCACGCAAAATAGCACCAATCACAGTATCATCCGGCATCGCCAGATCTTTCAATGGTGTGTTAAGAATACTGCTTGTTTCCAGCGCCTCGGCTTCCAGCACTTCAAGATTGCCATCTGCAATTGAGGCCATGCCATGTATTCTACCCTTGCGTACAAAACCAAGAATAGAAGCAACGGTAGACAAGCGAGGAGATACGGTCACATCCAGCCCGATCTGGCGAACAAGCTGGGCATAAATCGAACGGTTCACCAGCGTGACAACATGTGAAACCCCATAACGCTTGGCAATCAGACTGGCCAGAATATTGGTCTCATCATCATTGGTCAGGGCCAGAAAATCATCCATTTTATCGATATTTTCTTCTTCCAGCAGTTTCTGATCCAGTGCATCGCCTCTGATTACAACTGCATCATTCAATTGGTCCGAAAGCCATTCAGCCCGTTCAGTATTAAACTCTATTAACTTAACATGGGCGCCTGATCCCTCCAGTTCACAGGCCACGATATAGCCGATATGCCCGCCACCAACGATCATCACATTCTGACCTTTAGAAGATTGGCATTTCAGATCCAGCGCTTCCATAACCGCATTCAGCTGCAAATGCGATACAGTCAGATAAATACTGTCTCCGGCAAGCAAAACAGTATCGCCACTGGGTACGCTCCAGCGCCCGTTATGTTCATGCGCCACTACATAAACACTCAAATCGCCCATCACTTCGGGCAACTCCATCAATGACAAACCGGCCAATTTGCTCTTGGGTCGCACAATAAATTCCACCAGTTGGATGGCACCATCAAAAAATTCTCGTGCATCCAGAGCGCTGGATACATTCAAACGCCCCATGACCACTTTAGCCGCCTCACCCTCAGGTGAAATAATCACATCAATCGGCAAATCATCACGCCCAAACAGTCCTTCATGATTGGCATAATCAGATTCGCGAACACGAGCCAGCTTGGTTGGCACTTTGAATAGGGAATGAGCCACCTGACAAGCCAGCATATTAATTTCATCATTTGTCGTCACGGCAATCAGAAGGTCAGCATTTCCCGCTCCAGCCTGCTCCAGAATGCTGGGTTGCGATGCCTTGCCGCAAACAGTTTTGACATCCATGGCATCAGCAATCACCTGTAAACGGGCGGCATCCTGGTCGACAACAGCAACATCGTTGCCTTCGGTAGCCAGTCGGCTGGCAATATGATAACCCACTTCCCCGGCACCGAGAATTACGACATTCATACAGACTCCTTATCTGGCGGCAGCAGGCCAAAAGATTTGATCTTTCGATGTAGCTGGCTCCGCTCCATGCCAATATCTGCAGCTGTACGGCTAATATTCCACCCATGCTTCTCAAGGTGCTGGAGCAGAAAAGTCCGCTCAAAAGCCTCTCTCGCATCATGAAAGCTGTCCACATCAACTTGTTGATCAGCAGCTATGGGTGAAGGTTTTGAATGTGCTAATAACGGCACATGTGAGGATGCCTGATCGGGTGGAAGCATGGTTTCATCTGTTAACTCCTCGCCAGGCATCAGGATATGGCAGCGCTCAATATAATTGCGCAATTCACGCACATTGCCCGGCCACCGATAAGCCTGTAATGCTGCCATAGCCTGGGGTGAGAAACGTATCGGTTCGCCCCCCAGAACCTGAGCCTGTTCTTCAGTTAGAGCCTGGATCAGCATAGGCAAATCATCAATTCGATCACGCAATGCTGGCATGTGGATAGAAACTACATTTAAGCGATAATAAAAATCTTCGCGCAGTCCTCCATCCCGCAGTACTTGCTCGAGATCATGGGAACTGGCAGCTATCAGCCGAACATTTGAAGGCAGTGGTGCAGGATTTCCCAGGTGTTGTACAACCCGCTCCTGTAAGACGCGTAATATCTTGGCCTGTGCACTCAAACTCAAATCCGTCACTTCATCGAAAAATATCGTCCCCTGATGTGCCGCTTCAAAACGCCCCCGATGAGCGTGTAAAGCGCCGGTAAATGCGCCTTTTTCATGTCCGAACAGCTCGGAATCTATATGGTTGGGAGCTATGCTTGCGGTACTGACTTCAACAAAGGCCCCTTCCTTGCGCTTTGATGAAGCGTGTAATAATCGCGCTGCAACATCTTTGCCCGAACCATGCTCTCCGAGAAATAATACCGGACTATCAGACAGTGCAACACGTTGAATTAACTTCTTCACTTCTTTTATCGCAGTACTTTTGCCAATCAATTCCTGACGACTCTGCTTCGTGCTGTCCAGTCTTTTCAAGTCAACATTTTCCTGCTCAAGCCGTCGTTTCTGCACTGCATTTCGTGCCAGAATCATCAGTCGATCAAAAGAAAGCGGTTTCTCTACAAAGTCAAATGCACCCTGACGGGTAGCACGCACAGCCGTATCGATGGTGGCATGCCCGGACATCATGATTACCGGCATCAACGGATCTATTTGATGAATCCTGCTGAGCGTTTCCAGACCATCAATACCCGGCATCCAGATATCGAGCAACACACAGTCCACAGCCTGTTTGCGCAGCCGCGCAATAGCCTCTTCTCCGGAAGCAGCACAGACAACCAGATATTCCTCATCCTCAAACAAACCCTGCAGAGAATCGCGAATAGCCTGTTCGTCATCCACAATCATGATTCTTGATGTCATGATTCCTCCATTTTGTTTGCATTTCTTGGCAGCCGCAAGCAGAAATGTGTTGGACTGGCCGGGGAAACCAGTATCAACTCGCCATTGTGATCTTCAACGATGCGCTTGGCTATTGCCAGGCCGAGTCCTGAGCCACTGGCTTTGGTCGAAAAGTATGCATCAAACAACTGTGGCACAGATGCCTTGTCGATCCCCTCGCCGTCATCTTCAACATGCCATTCTGCATAATCTTCTGTTACTTGTGCATATAAACGTACATCTCCGCCCTGCCCGGTAGCAGATACGGCATTATCCATCAGGTTAATCAATACCTGCCTCACTTGATCCGGATCACACTGGCAAATGCTTTCAGCTGTTCCCTGTTCAACCTGAATTTGACTGTATGTGTTAAAGAGTTCTCTCATCTCCTGTAGTAATGTGTTGACAGAAACATCCCGGATTTTCGGCTGTGGCATGCGTGCCAGCGTAGAGAAATCAGCAATTAACCGTTGCAGGCGTTCCACCTGCCCGATAATGGCGTGGGTACATGCATCAAACACCTTTTCATCATCAATCTGGCTGCGGAAACGCCGTTGCAGGCGTTCAGCAGAAAGTTTGATAGGTGTGAGGGGGTTTTTAATTTCGTGCGCCAGGCGGCGGGCTACTTCCGCCCATGCCCGGCTATGCTGAGCCTCTGCCAGCTCGGAGACATCATCCATGACCAGCAGGTAACCGGAAAAACCGGTAGCACCGGTAGCATACAAGCGGGCTCCCCGTGCCAATATTTGAATCTGTTGCCCATTGGGAAGCCCTACCTCAAATTCCCGTTGCAGGTGGTCTTCCTTCTGATGGCTTAATTCAGCAAAAAAATCGCCAATATCATGAAGATAACCCTTGCCTGCTGAAGCAATATCCAGGCCGGGCTCCCAGTTTTCAGACAGGTGCAGGGTTTCACGTACTGACTGGTTGAGCAAACGAACACGCCCATCGGCATCAACCAGAAGCACACCGGCCTGGAGGTTAGCCAGCAGGGACTCCAGCACATATTGGCGCTGTCGGCTGTTGGACAGGGCAGTGGTCAGATCCTTTTGTGCCTGTTCAATGGCCTGATCATTCTGTTTCAATCGATGAGTCATGGTGTTAAAAGATCGCACCAGCGAACCCAGTTCATCCCTGGGGGCTTCTGAAAGCTCAACATTCAGATCTCCCTCGGTTACCCGCCTGAGGGCATGTGCCAGGTCACCGATGGGCGTAGTCAGGCGTCGTGCAAAAAGCAGCGCCACAAAGCCAGCCACCAGCACAACAATAAGTGTTACAAACAACATCACATGTGAAAATGTCTCATGAATCGACTGGCGGTTACGTTCAAGCTGGCTATAGCTGCGGTAATCAGCCTCAACAGCACGGGCATTCTGAATCACGCCTGCTGGAAGGCTCACTTCAACCCGCAATAAGCCAAGCACTGATGTTGCACCAACCAGAGGTGCATAACCCACTGCGATTTCACCGTCTTTTCCTATTATCAACTCAGATGACATGCGTCCAAGACGCATGGACAAGCGCGCTTCCTCGCTCAATGGCTCAGCCTGAAGTGATCCCAGTTCACCAGCCTGTACGCCGCCAATCAGGCGCTCATTGATGTCAAAGAGCTGTAGTTTCTGCCATCCTTCTTTGGCTCGGATTTCCGCCAGATACATATTAACCGAAAGATAATTCAGGCGACCTACCGCAGCAGCCAATAAGGCCGGGTCAGACAGATAGACAAGCATATCCCGTTGCATATCCTTTTCGACACGCTCATAAAAACCCTGTGCCAGGTTCAGTGCGCGATCCAGCACAGTATCCACGCGCACATCGAACCATACAGCCATTCCACGCTCAACCATCTGGCTGGCAGCAATTTGAATGGCCATGGAGGGCACCAGCAACATGCCAACCAGAGCTATCACCAACTTTGCCCTTAAACGTGAGCCAGGTGCTGGCTCCGAGCTCTCCCGCAACAGCCGAAACCCATATTGGATCAATAACACGGACAACACCAGTAACAGCCCCATATTCAGCCATGCCAGCAAGCCACTGTCGCCATCCTGTGACGGCCACATAAATATGGTCAGCGTTAACAATGCCAACGCCATCACCAGCGGCAAAAGCCGCATCAAATCCATTTGCCTCACGGCAGGGAAAAGTCCTTTTCAGTGCTGAACTGCACGGAATTCCACAGTGTGGCCCACCAGGCTTCATTCATCTCACCTTCCTGTTCTGCAACACGAATAGATATTTTATAGGGCGCAGCAGCGTTAAGCAGGCTTCGATCCAGAACCGGAAAGTTTTCCAGCCGGGTAAGAAAGCGAATTGCTTCGGACAAAGAAGATACCCGACGGGAGATGCCACTGGCCTCATCCTCCAACACCCAGTTGCGCGATAATAAATCCGGCAGCACGCGGCGTAAAACCTGAATATCCGCAATCGATTCATTTAACCAGTAATCCTGCACTTCCTTTACCTGAACCTGCCAGATAAAGGTGACAGCAATTCCGGCTTGAAGCGCCTGGGATAAAGATTCCTCATCCCCCTGCCATTCAACTGCGCAGTAAATCACTTGCTGATTAAGATCCAACTGCACATCGCCTGATTCACTGGCCTCGGCATAGCCGCAAATAACCACAGCCGAGATTATAGCCCAGGTCAATTTTACTAATATATTTTGCCGATACCGATTCATTGAGCCGCAGTGTAGCAGTAGATGATGGCTTGTTCGATGTCTAAACTAACACGTTACAAATGCACTAGCCTGCCGATTTGTCAAAGAAACGATTGCATAAAACCCTGTGTGATCATCAGTGGTTCATGAGTCATTCAGGAGCTAGGGTGCTTTCGCCTCATAAATCCCGATTTCTTTCTTTTTCCCCTTAAGCATCTCCGACCGAAGATAGGTACAGTATCGCTGTCGCATCCAGCTTGGAATATCATTCGCCACATCCTCACTGACCAAGGCCTGAAAAGGCTTTGCAATACCGCACAGTCTTGCGGCTGTATTGGCCACATCGCCAATAATAGCAAACTCTCTGCGCTCATCATTTCCCAGCAAACCCAGTAAAACTTTGCCGCAGTGCAAACTAAACCCTACCCGGCAAGGCAGTGGTTCACTTTCGCAGCCCGGCAACTCATACAACATTTCCAATACACAATTAACTGCCCGCTCACTCCGGTCATGGCCCGAAAAACCTGCCAAAATCCCGTCGCCAAGAAATTTATTAATGCTACCGCCATGTTTGTGAATGATCCGTGTTTGAATGCCAATGCTGGCATTAAGGGTGGCATAAACTTCATGTGGATCATAAGACTCAGCCAGTTCAGTAAAGCCGCGCATATCACTAAACAGAAGCGTCATTTCCTCTTCGAAAGCCAGATCAGGTGGGAAGTTCGGACCATAATGGCTCAGTATCTCTACCGTCTCTCTTGGTAAAAAATTATGAATTGTCGCTGGCTTCTGTTCGCTATTCATCAATCCTCCATTGTTATCTTCTAACAAACGCAAGCTATGTGCCAATGTTATTCTACCAGCCTGGCGGGTATATTCCCCCAATGCACAAACACCTTATGTCAGACTCACTATTTCACCACACCTATGCCATCACTACTGCTGACCTGAACCATTACGGCATTATTCATGGAGGCAGATTGCTGACATTGTGTGATGAAGCCGGTTATATCTCAGCTCATCGCCATGCGAACTGCGCCTGCCTGACTCGTGCAGTTCATCAGGCTATATTTCACCGTGGATCCAGGGAAGGCGAAGAACTCATTATCTCGGCCAAGATTGGGCTCACAGGCCATAGCAGCATCTGGGTTCCTGTGTCTGTCACATCTGCCATCGATGAAAAGCCAGTTATGGATGCTGTTTTTGTTTATGTGGCAGTAGATGCCCATCAGACAGTACAACGGATTCCCCCGGCAATCGCTATCAGCGAGGAAGAACAACAAACTCAGAAAATATTGGAACAATTAAGAGCTCAGATTAGAACCAGTTAACAGGCCTGAAATCAAACGCACGCCATACGCTGCATCCATGGGGCATAAAAAGAAAAAGCCCCGGCAGTTGCCGAGGCTTTATGTCTGACGCAAAACACTAGGGAGGGGAGGGAGGAATGGCGCCAGACAGGCGATAATCTAAGGCAACTGCCTGAGAACAGAATGAATCATATATGAAAAGATGTTAATCTTGGCAAGGCCTGAATAATACAGGCTTATCGAATAGACAGGCAGAATTGTTCTCTCTAGCCTTGCCCGCATGACAAACAAAATATTATTTTTCATCCTCATCGCTTTCACGCTCAGTGCATGTGAAAACAACATCTATCAGGTTACTGAATTGAGAGATGTAACAGAAAAAATATCCAAGGGTGAATTGCCCCCGGACTTTAAATATCCAAAAAACACTCTTTATGTGGACAGCCTGAAGATCAGAATTTTTCCATGTAAAGATGACACAAATGAGAAATGCAGTGATACGCTGGTCAATGAACTACTCATGACCGCAGAAACTTATTTTGATTCAACGCTCGCATATACTGAAAACATTTTCGCTGTTAAATCTCCGGGCAATATCAAGCTGGAAAGCAACTATATGGAGCTCTATAACTACGCAAAAACATTGGCAACACTTAAAGAAACAAGCTTGAAGCTGACTGCTCAGCAAACTGCCATTTTGGAAAAATCCTATGCAGATTGGGAAAAAACACAGTGAGTTCAGCCCGGCTAAGTTAGTTGGTTAACTAACTGGGGGTGTGGATTATTTCGGGCATCCTGCCCTTCACCCCTTCGGGGCCGCCGCTAAAGCGGCGTTCAAAATTGTTCCAACAATTTTGTCGAACCGGGGGTACTCATGCTTAGTTCCAAAGCAAACACAAAAAAGGAGCCCGTTTGGGCTCCTTTTTTGTGTTTGGCTGGGGGACGTGGATTCGAACCACGATTGACGGTGTCAGAGACCGCTGTCCTGCCGTTAGACGATCCCCCATGAGAGGCGCGCAACATAATAGTACGGGCTATATTCGTCAATGCTGTAGCGGAAACAATTCGTCCGGCTTAGGAAGTAGATTGACTGGAAACCACACGCGCCGTTGCAATCACTGAGCCCAGACCTCCGACAAGTCCTCCGCCAAACAATAACGGCAACAGTAAGCCCCATGTGCTCAAATCCACCTGCAGAGCAGTAAACCAGTCACTGGTCGTCCACACCAGCGGCCATAGAAGCAACCAGGCTAATACACCTGCCCCGGCTCCCAACAATATACCTTCAAGAATAAAGGGCATTCGGACAAACCATTCCCTGGCCCCCAGCAGGCGCATGAGATGAATTTCATCGGCGCGTGCCAGCAATGTCATACGCAGCGTATTTGAAATAATCAGGGCCATGGCCAAAGCCAGCATCAAGGACGCAACCCCGGCAAAATATGACAATTGCGACAACCATTGATGTGCCTGTGCCAGATTAATTTCATCCTCGTTGACCTGTGCACCAAAACGTTCGGCAACTTCCCGGATATCTGAAAATATGAATTCTGACTGCCCCTTAAGCAGCGTTAACTCAAAACTCACAGGCAGGCGATGCGCCAGTTCTTTTTGTTCCAGGCCAACATTTTCCAGCCAACTTCGCATCCATATTGCCGCTTCATCTGCAGAAATTTTACGTACTGATTCCACATGTGGAATGGCAGACAATGACGCACTCAGTTTCTGAGCCTGTTCCGATTTGGATGAATCAAGGTAAACATGTAAATGTATATCCTGCTGCCAGCTGCCCACCCACTGTCCGGCTGCCTGCATAGCCAGCCACATCACACCCAAAGCCCAGAGCGAAACACAGACAATAATCAGAGCCAGAAACTGGTGAATACCAAATGGCGGCAGGTTAAAGCCGCCTGGCAGGCGCGGGTTTAGTTGCTCGGGGATTTGATCCGGTGTTCTATTCACAGATCACCCACGGCCAGCGAACCGGCATGCAGTTGAACAACACGCCCCGGATGCGATTCCAGCAAATGCAAATCATGCGTTGCCATAATTACTGTGGTTCCCTGACGATTCAGGGCCATCAAATAATCAAGCACCCGCCGCGCCGTATCAATATCGAGATTTCCTGTTGGCTCGTCAGCCAGAATGACTGGCGGATTCGCCGTCATGGCACGGGCAATAGCCACCCGCTGTTGCTCACCACCCGATAATGCTTCCGGATATGACCATAAACGGTCAGCCAGACCGACATAAGTCAGCACCTTACGCACACGCGGAATCAGGCGCTTCGTTTTCCAGCCCTGAACGCGTAATGGCAGGGCAACATTTTCAAAAACTGTTCGTGAGTTGAGTAACTTGTGATCCTGAAAAATAATACCTGTTCGACGGCGCAGCTCGCGCACCCTCACCTCACTGGCTGCCCGCATATCCGTATTCTGCACGTTCAGGATGCCTGAACTCGGACGCAGGCCGCCATAAAGCATGCGCAGCAAAGAGGATTTTCCGGCACCACTCTCACCGACAAGATAGATGAACTGGCCCTGGAAAATATCAAGTGTCACTCCTGAAAGTGCCATTTTTCCAGTAGGATACCGCAACATGACGCGCTGCATGTGAATCAAAGGCTGATCATGTGCCATGCGGCAACGGTAGCTGCACACCATCACGATGTCATCCTGATTACTGACAAAGAAGCAGGCAGGATTCAGCATGCGGCCATGCATATCTCCTGTCCGCATTGCCTGGCAAAGCATGAAGTTGAAGCTGCCTGCGGCAAAACCTCATTATTATGTAGCCGTTGTGGCATTAAATTTCCCATTCCTGATCAAATCAGCAAGCCGGATGAACAAGAAACCAGCCCGATCGACACCTATGGCCCGGCAGTTCCCGAAGATATTGACATGTCCGGACAGGCCGACAGCCACTTGCCTGAAGATGAAACTGCAACAGCAGCGAAATCGGCTGATATAAGCTCACCCCGAAGAAAAAAAGTGCGCATCTGGCCATGGCTGATGATTATGCTCACGCTGATTTTTTCAGCCGGGTTCTGGCTGCAAAAAGATGCGTGGCTGGACAACCGCTGGTTCCGCAGCACTGCCATCAACCTTGGATACCCCTTACCACTGCGGGATAAAGACTGGCGTGTTCTCCCCGACAGCATACAGGCTGAATGGATTACACGTGATAATGACAGTAAGGCTTTATTGATCAAAGGCCGGGTAAAAAACCTACTCACCTCCGCGCTGCCAGCTCCCACCATTGAAGTCACTTTCTTCTCAGATATAAATCCCGATCAGCAGCTTGGCAGTCAACGTCTTGTCATCACCTTGCAGCCCGGAAAACAGTCCCTGTTACGCGTACCATATACGCCTCCTGAACCGGACAAGATTCCGGTAACACCGGAAGGCGAACGAGAATTTGTGTTTTTAATCGAATCTCCACCTGAAAATACTGGCGATTTCATACTCACTGCCCGAGTGCAGTAGAATTCATCAATAATGCTGGCTAGCTTCCACTGCCCGCTGAAATGGAGGTGCCGTGATGAATGTGCCCACTGACAAAAAGAAAATATCCATCGTCTGTTTTTCCGG